>Ga0079305_1000512_pt1 | contig 80533 bp, 73 predicted proteins | sample LMS_cellobiose_e_FD_79183 | JGI IMG/M metagenome (GOLD analysis project Ga0079305, IMG submission 79183) | Rumen-fistulated moose microbial communities from Alaska, USA - LMS_cellobiose_enrichment | ecosystem: Host-associated > Mammals > Digestive system > Stomach > Rumen fluid ...
GTTTGTTGTTTCCATAGCTTTCTTTCCTTACTTGATCTTGCGAATCCCTAAATACTTCAAAAATCCGCAGTTTTCACCATATTACCCTGTCCGTTTTCTTTCGTCAAGATGATAAAGGGGATAGGCTTGAAAAACCTATCCCCTCAGCTTGTCAAAAGGTTTTCTGACAAGCTGTGCAGGCTGTCAGGAAGGAAGGTAGAAGCCGTTTTCTCCGACCCGAAGCTGTACGAAGGTACCGCGAGAGGGAGGAAAAACGGCTAATTTGCGGCAACCAAAAGAAAAGAAATGGCGGTTGGCGCCATTTCTACCCGCCAGCAACATTCCATCACGATTTGCCGCAAGTGGTCTGCCGCCTTCTTTGACAGCCTGCGGGGATAGGCTTGAAAAACCTATCTCTCCAATAGTTTTTTTGGGCATCCTTCTCCTGTATAAGAAAAAGGTGCAAAGCTTTCAATCCTTCCTCTTGATGTGCAGCAGGAAGAACAGCACCATCAGCGCCTCGCCGATCATGCCGATGAGGAAGATGAGATCGATGTTCCCCGTGGCGGGCCCCAGGGCCGAGAAGGCGAACATAAACAGGCCGCTGAGGAACAAAAAGGGCCCCTTCTTCCTGATCATGAGCCAGATGCCGCCCAAAAGGAGGGGGATCACCATGGCCACGGACAGGATGGAAAGGTAGCTGTCCGCCCATGTTGGCGTGGCGTCGGAGCCGGTGCAGCGGACAAACCCGGCAAATTCCACCATGTTCAGCTTTGTCAACAGCCCCGCCACGGCGCCGAGGGCCATGAGCACGGCGGCGACGATCCAAAATGCCTTCACAACCTTATCCTTGCCAGCCAGGGCATAGACGGCGATCATCAGCAGCAGGGGCATGCAAAGGCCATGGAACAGATATCTGCCCATGGACAGGCCGTTCAGAAGCCCTTCCGGCAGCCAACGGCCCAGCAGGATCACCGCCCCGTCAAAGAGCAGCCCCGCCGTTACCAGCGCCATGCACAGCACCATGGGCGCCTTCGCTCGGCCATATTCCCGCAGAAGCCCCACAAGCACCGCTGCCTCCACAAGCAGCAGCACGCCCACCACCAGAGGACCGTTGCCGATCAAAAATTCACGCATAACCATACCTCATCGCTTCGCTTTGCTTGGATTGTAGCGCAGGACCCAGGGCGTGTCAATCCGTGACGCCATCACTTTTCGATTTAGTTGCGGGAAAGAGCTTGACTTTTATGCATCGATTTGCTACAATAATCAAGCTTCAAGCAGGGAGCGTGCCAAATTAGCTCAGTTGGTAGAGCAGCGCATTCGTAATGCGCAGGTCGTCAGTTCGAGTCTGACATTTGGCTCCATAAAAGGGTCTAAGGTCGGCCTTAGTCCCTTTTTTACGGGGCGTAGCGCAGTTTGGTAGCGCGTTTGGTTCGGGACCAAAAGGTCGTGGGTTCAAATCCCGTCGCCCCGACCAATGAAAGAGATCATCCGACGGATGGTCTTTTTTATTTCTTTTAAGAAAAGACGGGATTTGAAGCCGCGTTAAGAAAAAGCCGCAGTGCGGCTTTTTAGCGGCACGGGTAAAATCCCGTCGCCCCTCTTATACAAAAATGTCACATCCCCTCACTTCCGCTTCTCCAAAACCGACTTGCGCTAAAACAGCCGCCCTCCATCGCCATGCGCGAAGAGAACACGGATTTGCTTGCCTTTCCACAACAACAAAAAGCCCCCGGTTTCGGAGGCTTTGCACATGTTCTCGGTTTCAATAGCCCAGCAGCAGCTCCAGAGTCTTGGTGCCGGCCTGGCCGTCCACAGTCAGATTGTTGGCCTTCTGGAAGGCCTTGACGGCGGCCACGGTATCTGTGCCGCAGTAACCGGTGGACTTGCCCTTGAGATAGCCCTTCTTGATCAGGGCTTCCTGGATGGTCCTGACGATGTCCAGCTTGTCCTTCTCCTTCATGGTGTAGGCCGTGGCGCTGTCGGACATGAGCTTATCGTAGGTGGCCTTGTCGCATTTGCCGGTCTGCTTGATGTCGTTGCGCTCCTGAAACTTGGTGATGGCCTTGGAGCACATGGAGCCATAGACGGTGGTCACCACGCCATTCCCCTCGGCATCCTTCTCAGGGTAGGGGAGATAATGCAGGTTCACCAGCCGCTGTTGCACCTTTTTCACGGTTTCGCCGTCGTTGGTGCCGCCCACTTCCAGGGTCTTAAAATTGTCGGTGGATGTGGCATTCTCCGGCGTGGCTTCCGGGGTTTCCTCGGGAGTGTCCGTGGAAGTGACCTCCGGTGTGGCGGTGGGAACCTCGGTGGGCTCGGCGGTGGCGGCAATGGTGGCCGTGGCTGAAGGTTCAGCGGTGGTAGCTTTGCTGGCCCTGTTTTTGGCGCAGGAGCCGGAGAAGGCCAGGATCAAAATGGCGGCGATCAGGATGATGGCCGCCGCGGCGAACAGCAGCAGGGTCATCAGCCGCACCCGGTAGGTGGCACCTCCCAGGCGAAGCTTAATGTATTTGTCCATCAAGGAAGTCTTTTCATTCTCTTCATTCATAGTGGTTTTCCTCCCTTTCTGTGTGAGTCAGGTCTATACAACTTCATTGTATATAGAAACGTATACATTTTTCAACAAAAGTATGAACAGAATATTAACAATCACGCAAAAATGGAGGTTTTTGCTAATTATTTACAATTCGTCAGGAAAAATACACCTTCTCCACGAAGGGAGAGGTATAAAGCCGCAGCAATGCGCCATAGGAGGGGAGGAAGGAGAGGGGGTCCCCGACCCTTCGATCCGGGCATCGGTTCAGGTCCACCAGCAGGTGGTCAGAGCTTCCGCCGATGATCCTCACGCCCTGATCCAGGGGCCGAAGCCCGTCCAGATCTGCATCCTGTCGGCCCAGGGCGCAGATGCCTCGGAGCATGTCGCCCGTGTCCTCAAAGGTCACCTTTTCACCAAAGGCGTTGAGGGAGCTTTCCCCCACGGGCCGGGAGGGCTTAAGCTGCACCTCCACCAGCTTTGCCTCCAGGGTGAACGCATCCTGGTTCAGCCCGGACAGCGGGCCGCCATGGGCGGTGTCCGTGCCCAGCAGGATGCTTTCGCCCACCCGCAGGTTGGTCACCCCTGCGGGCATTTTTCCGGACAGGAGCAGGGGGAGGGAGCTGGAATTGCCGCCGGAGACAAAGGGGAGGGGCAGGGTGAACCGGCGTCGCAGATCGTCGGCGATGTCCACCAGCGCGCCGATGTTCTCCGGCGAGGGGACGATGCCTCCAAAACAGGTGAGATTCGTGCCCACGCCGTATAGCTCCAAGGACTGTTCCCGCACCACGGCCTCCGCCGCCTGGAGGATGCCCTCGCTGTTTTCAAAGAAGATCCCTTCCCGCAGGTCGCCCAAGTCGATCATCAGCACCACCCGGTGCCTCCTTCCCTGGGCCTTGGCGGCCTTGCCCAGGGCGCGGATGGTCTCGATCTCGCTCTGCAGGCTGATGTCCGCCTGGGCTACGATCCGATCCGCTTCCTCGGGGCAGCCGATGCGGAGCATCATCCGGGGCAGGTCCGAGGGCAGCCGCTCCAAATTGCTCAGCCGGGAATCCGCAAAGAGAGAAGCGCCCTCCGCCCGGGCTGCCTCGGCGAGCACCGGGTCGGCCAAGGTGCACTTGGTCACATAGGCCAGGTCGATGCCCTCTTTTCGACACCAACCCGCCACAGTCCGCACATTTTGGCGGAACTTGTTCACATTCACAACCAGTCTCGGATAGCTCATAGGCCCATGCTCCCTTTCATCAGCAGCAGTGCCTCCTGGGGGAAAGCCTTGGACAGCACCCCCAGGGACGCCATGATATAGTCCTTGTCGAACAGCAGCGTCATCTCCCCGGGCTTGGGATAGAGCATGGCGCCGCTGGCGTTCATGTCCGCCATCTGTCGCAGCAGCGTTCGCCGGTGGGGAAGGCGGGTGAGGGCACCGCCGGTGCCCACGATGTATTTCACCTGCGTCAGATCCTTGCCCTCCGTCAGCGTCCTTCGCCCCTCCGGCAGATAGATGTGGCGATATTTCCCCGCATGCCGCTGGATGGCCGTTTTGCCCGCCTCCAGGCACAGGCGCTCGGTCAGCTTCAGCTGCGCCTCCGTGGCGGGGATGGGAGCATAGGCGTCCATGACCGTCTCCGTGTCGATGGCCAGCTCCCGGCTCAGCTCCTCTGAGCCGATTTGATCCACCAGATGCCGGGCGTTTATAAAGAGGCCCAAATCCCCCTCCACGGTCCGCTTGCTGAAGGGCTCGGGGCGGGTGGCCAGGGCGGCGATCTCCGGGCTCCCTTCGCTGACGGAATGGACATCCGTGGTGGCGCCGCCGATGTCCAGCACGAGCAGATCCCCGATCTCCCCATACAGGAGGCGGGCCGCCTCCATGACGGCGCCGGGGGTGGGGAGGATGGGACCGGTGACCAGATCCCGGATGCCCGCCATGCCGGGGGCGCGAACGATGTGCTCCTCAAAGATCCGCTGGATCATCCGCCGGCAGGGCTCGATGTTCAGCTCATCCAGCCGGGGGTATACGTTTTCCGTGAGAAAAACGGGGATGCCCGCCGCCTCGAAGATGGTTTTGACGATGTTCTGGTTCTGCACGTTGCCGGCATAGAGCACGGGCACATCCCGCATGCCCAGGGCGGCGATCTGCTCGCTGTTGTAAAGGGCGGTTTCCCGCTCGCCGAAGTCCGTGCCGCCGGCGATGAGGATCAGGTTGGGGCGGAGGGCCTTCAGGTCCATGAGGTCAAAGCTGCTCATCTTCCCGCCGGTGACCTGGCGGATGACCCCGCCTGCGCCCAGGGCCGCCGCCTCCGCCGCCCGGACGGTCATGTCGTAGACCAGGCCGTGGACGCTCATGCGCAGGCCCCCCGCCGCGCTGGAGGTGGCCAGCATCCGGTCATAGGCGAGCTTGCTCCCCAGATGCGCTTCCAGATCCGCCAGCGCCCGGGAGAGGCCGATGCGTACATCCCCCTCCAAGACGGTGGTGGGGGCCATGCCCTGGCCCAAATACTTTGGCTCATTCCCCAAGGTGAAGGCGTTCATCAGCGTGGTGGTGGAGCCGATCTCGGCGATGAGTACATCCGCGTGCATGGTTTTCTCCAATAAGGAAGGATGAAAGCTTGCACCTTCTCCTGAAAGAAAAGGTGCACAAAAGAACTTCAAGAAAACAGACAGCTTGCGCAGGGAGTCCGGAAATCATTCCTGAGGTTTTCTTTTTGTGCCGCTTTTTTCAGTGAAAAGAAAGAGCGGCACAAAGAACCCACATCAAATAATCCCCTTCGCTTCCAGCTCCCGCCGCCGCTTCACCAAAAACGTGGCGTCGTGGACGCCGTGGGTGCCCCGGCCGAAGCCCTCGTCAGCGCCGGCTTCCCTGGCCAGCTCCGGCGTCACCTGGGTGCCGCCGGCGATGAACATGACCCGATCCCGGATGCCCGCCTCGATCATCAGCTGATGGATCAGGGCGATGTTTCGGTAATGAATGTCGTCGTGACTGATGATGGTGGAGGCCAAGATGGCGTCGGCGTTCAGCTCGATGGCCGCGTTCACCAGCTTTTCCGGGCTCACGGAGGTGCCCAGATAGTGAACCACGATGCCATATTTCTCAATGCCGCCATGCTTGATGTCGATGATCTCCCGAAGTCCCACGCTGTGCTCGTCGTCGCCCACGGTGGCGGCCACCACGGTCATGGGCCGGCGCTCGATATCCTGCCGGATCTCGTCGTCGCTCATGATGTCGGGCTCCTTGGGGATCACCAGCGAATCCACATCCAGGCTGAAGTCCACCCGGCCCTTGATCTCGATCCGGGTGCCTTCGGCGGGGTGCATGATCTCCCGGGAGATGACCTCCACATCGGAAAGCCCCATCCGGCGGCCCACCTCCAGCGCGGCGGCCTCCGCCAGCTTCTTTTCGCAGGGGAAAAACATGGTGGTCATGACCACGCCGTCTCCCAGCCATTCCATCTCGGGCTTGATCTTCTTTGCGCCGGGCCGGCGAAGCTCCTCCGTTTCGGCCATGCGCACGTTCACGTTGTCCTCTTCGTCCAGCTCGTCGATATAGACGATCTTCTCCGGGCATTCCAGGGTGCAACCGCCGATGAGGGCCGCAGGGTCGGCGGGATCGCCGCCATACTGCTGCACGTTGTTCCGGCCATAGTGGGCGGTGACCGGGGCCATATAGTCCGGAGCCCGCTCTATGATGGTGCCCACGCCCACGCCGGCGTCGATCCGCCGGGCGATGCCGTCGCCGTTGCGCTCGGGATACATGCCCGAATCCACGAACATGCCCTCCTCCACGGCGTGGAAGTATCCGCCCTGGCGCAGCATCTCCTCCATAAAGAGAACGGCCCGCTCCTTCAGCTCCCGAGCCTTCTGGCGCAGGTATCCGTTCTGCTTGAGCTCCACCATGTCCATAAGCCCGTCCATGCCCACCAAAGCCTGTTTGGCCGTGTCGCAGGCCTCGATGTTGTAGATGTGCCAGGGTACGTTCCGCCCCTCGTCCGGGGTGATGGTGGACTGGATGTCCGCGCTGGTCAGCTTGGAGATCAGCATGTTCAGCACATGGGTGACCGTGGCCTCCCGGGTGCTGGACTCGATATACTTGGTGTTCATCTGCGCCCGCATCCGATACCCGCAGAACAGATCCCTGAGGGCCACGGCATAGGGCAGGTCCATGTGCACGCAGGGGGCTGGGGTGGCCGTGGGCGGCACGGTGGACAGGCAGATGTTCCCCTTGGGGATGCCCACCTTATAGGAGAACAGGGCGTTGATGGCGTGCTGGACCATGAGCTCCGGCATCACCTTCCAGGCGTCCCGGGCGGTGGCGTTGGCGTTGTGGGCGCCGTCGATCTGAGCCATGTCCGCCCAGGCGATGAGCTTCTTCGACTCGCAGGCGTCCACAAAGGACCGGAGCATGTTGATGTTCCGATAGATCACGTTGTATTGGGGGTCCTGGTGGCAGCCGTTCACGCCCTCCTCCGCCAGCATGACCGCCACATCGGGGCCAGCCACGCCGGACACATAGGAGTGATAGTTGATGGGCCGCCCCACCTCATCCTCGATCATATCCAGGGCCTTGCGCTGGGCCCGGACCTGCTTGCGGGAGATGGGCACGCCGCCCATGCCCTGGGGTGTGCCCTCGATGAGCCCGTCAAAGTGGCTCTGGCCCGCGGTGCGGATGACCATGATGTGGTCCGCCCCGTGATGGGCGGCCATGCGCATGCGGCGGATGTCGTCCTCAAACCGGCCCGAGGCGATCTCCGTGGTGATGGATTGGACCGGCTGCGGGTCCACATCGTCCATGAACCGGGCGGGGGGCAGGGGCACGCCCTGCTTGAGGGGGGTGGAGCAGTCCTGGTAGGTGAACTTGCCCATGGCCAGGTTCGGCGCCGGTGTGCGCCAGGTCCAGCCTCGGCGGCGGGGACGATACTTGTCCAGGTCCTTCAAAATCTCCCGGACATCGATGTTGTCGTTGGGATCCAACCAGTAGTTGCTCATCGGGCACCTCCTTCAAAGAGGGCCGCGGCATCCTCCCACAGCTCTCCGTCAGCCAGCTTCACGCCCGCTTCCCGGAGGGGCAGGGCCTTTGCCTTGCTCAGCCGATAGACCACATTCCCGGCTCCGTGCTGCAAAAGATCCCGTTCCATGCAGCCATTCACGATGGCCTTCACCTCCAGGGAGGAGAAGCCCATCCGCAGGAGCACGCTGCGCTCGATGGCGGGGCTGGTGTACTCCCGGCCCATGTCCAACAGAGGGTCCACCAGCTGGGCGCACAGTGTCCAAAACCGGTCGTAGAGCTGCTCGTCGGTCAGATCCTTGAGATGCTGATGACGGACCTCGAAATCATCTTCTCGCTTCATGTTCCCTCCGAACTTATTGTAGGGTCGCTCTGACAAAATCCACGGTGCTCCGGGTCTCCTCAGCGAGGAAGGCGAACTCCGCCTCGGAAAGATCTCGGCCGAGTCCCTTCGTCGCCCGGCGGATGAACTTGCGCCGCAGCTCGTCCATGTCCAGATCCCGGGCCTTCAACAGCGACGGGTCGGCGGGGAAAACGATGTTCTTCCCGGCGATCTCCTCGTCCGGATCCCCGAACCGCAGCTCGATCCCATTTTGACGGGCGAAGCTCAGCTGGGGGTTGATGCCCTTGCCGGCGCCGGTATACTCCGTCTCCTGGGCCACGATGATCTCCTCTTCGCCCATCTGCTGGGCCAAAGCGAAGGCCGCCGTCAGACTGGTGTTCCCGGCGGGGCCCTTCTCCATGCCCTCCAGCGTGGCCAGGGCCTCCGTGATATAGAACACCTCGCCCTCCTTCACGGTGACGAACCGGTTCATATACCGAAGGGGCCGGGCCGCGGACCGGGGCACATCGCTGTGGTCCGGATTGGTGGCATAGGGTACGCCGAAGCCCGTGTGGGCCGTGGTGAAGCTCTTTTTGTTGAATGCCGCATCCGAGGCCATGTGCAGGCCCGACAGATCCACCGCCGCGCCGATGATCTTGGCGGGACAGCCCGCCTTGAGCAGGCCCCGGGCCGTGCCGGTCAGATTCCCGCCGCCGGCGTTGGCGCAGACCACCGCGTCGGGATGGCGGCCATACTTCTCCTTGAACTGATGGCCCAGCTCCCAGCCCAGGGTCTCGATGCCGCTGACGCCGAAGGCGGAGTACAGGGAGGCGTTGAAATAACCCGTCTCCTCCAGCAGGAGCAAAACCTCATAGAACAGCTCCGGCCCCACGGACAGCTGCAGCACCTCGGCCCCCAGCGCTTCGCACTTGCGGGCCTTTTCGATGATCTCTGGCTGCCCCTTGGCGTGGCTGTCGTAGCACTCCTGGACGATGATGCACCTGAGTCCCTGCATGGCGGCCTGGGAGGCCACCGCCGCGCCATAGTTGCCGCTGGTGGCGGCGATGACGCCCTTGTAGCCCAGCTTTTTGGCGTGGTATACGCTGGCCGCCGCCCGGCGCTCCTTGAAGGAGCCGGCGGGGTTGCTGGCCTCGTCCTTGATGAAGATGCGGGCGCCCTTGCCGGGGCCGGCCAGCTTCCGGGACAGCGCCGTCAGGTTGTGGAGCTCGAACACCGGCGTGTTGCCCACGTTCACCGCCTGCTGGATGCGGATGTGGTCCTCCAGGGTATAGCCGCAGTCGGCCATCATGGCCTCATAGTCGAAGATGATGCCCTCCCGCTCATAGCGGCGGTAGTCCACGCCCATGGCGTCCTTGATGATCTCGTTCTTGCGCCCCATGACGGCGGAATAGCTCAGATCCTTCATGCTCATTCCGCCTCCCTTCCAAAGAGGGCGCCCCGCAGCCGCACATCCATCTCCAGCACCTCCGGCACGAAGTTGCCGAAGTTCACCTCAAACTGGGGATTCACCTCCAAAAGGGTCCCCTGCTCGATCCGGCCGGACACGGTTTTGACGGTGACCCGGTCCCCGATCTCGCCGTCACACAGCAGATGCCCCTTCACCCACATCTCGAAGGGCACCCGCTTGGTGTCCTCCGGCAGGCTGGCGGTCCGATCCTCTGCGGGCAGGATCACCCGATGGATGCGGACCCAATCTCCCTTGTTTGCCATATCATTCCTCCCCAAAGGCGATGGACGCGAAGTTCCCCATGACGCACCGGGGCACGGGCATGGTGAGCATGGTGTGCAGACCCGGCTTGGCCGCCACCACGAAGGGCAGCATGTTCACCGTCATGCCGATGGTGCCGATGCCGCCGTCCACCTCGGGGGTGTTGGCCATGTGTACCGCGGGGGAGCCCTCCAAAACGATGTAGTCCCCGGTTTGAACGCCGCCCAGCTGGGGCTCGATCTGCTGGGGATGGATCATATCGATCTTCACCTGGCCGTCCACATATCCTTGGCCGGTCATGTTGACGCCGGCCACATCCCCGGCCTTGGCGAACCCATGGGGCGCCTGCCGGTCCACATCGGTGACGATGGGGGACATCTGCTGCTCAAACCTGTCCACCTTCCAGCCCACGGCCTCGGCGATCATGCCCACGGACTGGGCGAACCCCACGTGGCCGGCCATGGTGCCGTTTTCCACCCGCCGGTTGAACTCCTCCACCGTGAGGCCGATGCCCTGCTCCTCCATGACCAGCTGGCCGAAGGGGGAGAGGGAGTTGACCCGCCTGCAGGTGACCTTGTCAAGATGGGTCATGCAGCCGGAGAGGACCACCGCGAGGAGGTCCATCATGAGGCCCGGGTTGATGCCCGTGCCCAAAATGGACACGCCGTGGGTCTTGGCCAGGATATCCATGGCCTCGGAAAGCTCGGTATCCTGGGCCATGGGATAGCTCATTTCCTCGGCGGTGGTGATCACGTTCACGCCCCGCTCCACCGCATAGCACACCTTGGGGTAGACCTTTTTGGTGAAGGAATCCGTGGCGATGACGCAGATGTCACATTTTTCCTTGCCGACGATGGTCGAAATATCGTCGGTGATGAAGGCGTCGGGCCGGTCGCCCTGCTCCACCTCCAAAAGCGCATAGATGCTTTTGCCCACCTTCTTCGGGTCGATGTCGCAGGCGCCGATGACGGTAACGCCCTCCTTTTCCAACAGCACCCTGGCGATGCCGCTGGCCATGGCGCCAAAGCCCCACAGGGCTACGTTCACATTCCGCATAGGATCCTCCGTTTTCAAAGGTTGCCCAAGGTAGCCACCAGCACGGCCTTGATGGTGTGGAGGCGGTTTTCGGCCTCGTCGAAGACCTTGCTGTTCTCGGAGAGGAACACATCGTCCGTGACCTCCCGGATGTCATAGCCCAGCTTCATCTGCTCGCTGGCCATGGTGGTGTTGAAGTCGTGGAAGGAGGGGAGGCAGTGGAGGAAGATGCACTTTTCGTTTCCGGTCCGCGCCATGAGCTCCTTGGTGACCTTGAAGGGGGTCAGCAGCTTCACCCGCTCCGGGATCAGCGCCTCCTCGCCCATGGAGGCCCAGATGTCGGTATACAGGGCGTCGGCGCCCTCCACGATGGCGGGGTCGTCGCTGATCTCGATGATGGCGCCGCTCTCCTTGGCGGCCTCGGCGCAGCGGGCCATGACCTCGGGGGCGGGAGCCAGGGCCTTGGGTCCATAGCCGCAATACCGGATGCCCAGCTTGGCGCAGATGTACATCAGGCAGTAGGCCACGTTGTTCCTGGTGTCGCCGCAGAACACCAGCTTGCACTGGTTCAGGGGCTTGTCCACATTCTCCTCCAGGGTGAGGATGTCGGCCAGGGCCTGGGTGGGATGGTCCACATCGGTGAGGCCGTTGTATACGGGCACGCCGGAATATTTCATCAGATCCTCCACGACCTTCTGATCGAAGCCCCGATATTCAATGCCGTCGAACATCCGGCCCAAAACCTTGGCGGTGTCGGCCAGGGATTCCTTTTTGCCCATCTGGGAGGACTTGGAATCCAGGAAGGTGACGCCGGCGCCCTCGTCCATGGCCGCCACCTCAAAGGCGCAGCGGGTCCGGGTGGAGGTCTTTTCAAAGAGCAAAACGATGTTCTTGCCCACAAGGGTGTCGCCCTTGATGCCAGCCTTTTTCTTCGCCTTGAGCGATTTGGCAAGATCCAGCATATAGCGGATCTCTTCGGGGGTGAAGTCCATGATGGTCAGGAAGGAACGGCCTTTGAGATCAACTGCCATGATTCGATTTCTCCTTTGAATATGTTGTATTGAATTGGACAGGGGGAAACGATCACATCATATCATCTTTTCCGCCGTCTGGCAAGGGCGGCCCCGGACGGGGGAGAGGGCCAAAAATGTCGAAAAACCGGACATTTTATTGCCAAAGCATGAACAATCGGACTTTTTTGAAATAGATTATAAACAAACATCGAAAACACTGAAAAAAATAAATCCCGTATGGTAGGATGCATCAAAACGGGAAAGGAGGAACAGCCATGCCCTTTTTGAAACGGCTCGCGGCATTTCTTCTTTTTCTGCTGTTTTTGACGCCCTCCGCCATCGCCGCGGGGGAAGCGGAGGGGGAGGACCTGTCCCCCATGGACCGGGTGGCGGAGCAGACCTCGACGGACCGGGAGGCGGCCCCGCGCAGCGCCGGACATGACGACGGACTCTGCCGCCAGATCGAAACCATCTATGCGGCGGCAAAGAAGCGGGCCCGCCGCTCCTCCTTCAAGGGCTACTGCGGGGCCTATGTGGCCAACCAGCTGGTGCTGCTGGGCATCAACAAAACCTATGTGGGCGCCAACGGAAAAAACGCCTACGACGCCTATTGCAAGCTGGATTATACCACCGGCGGCTATCGGGTCCGAGCCTATGGGGGAAAGAAATATTCCCTGCAGGAGGCGCTGGCGGCCATCCAAGCGGATGACTCCGCCCCCCGCAACATTCTGGTGGGCTTTCAAAAAGGGATCAGCAAATCCGGAAAGAAGTATGGCCATGTGCTCTTTATCCACGGCATCCAAAATGGCCTCATCTATTATTCCGACAGCTCCACCCGCATCGTGAACGAGGTGGAATATAAAGAAGGGGAGCCCATCGTGTGCTCCCTGGCGGCCTTCACGGCCCTGTATGATGGCTATAAGCTGGACGGGGTCATCCATTTCCTGCCGCCCGAAAAGGAGCTTCAACCCTCCAGCACAGCCGAGACCAGCGCCTCCAGCTCTGAGAACGCGGCCGCCGTGGACTGATATCCCTCCAAATTTCCAAATCCCCAGCTTGCATAGAGAAAGGGGACATGGGCTGTCTGCGCGGCAGCCATATCCTTTGCGGTGTCGCCGATGTAGACAGCCCTTTCGATCCGATTCCGCTGCAGGACCAGGGCGATGTTCTCCCCCTTGCCGAGGCCGGTCCGGCCCGCCGTTTCATGGTCGTCGAAGAGACCCGCCAGCCCATGGGCGTGAAGGAAGGCCTGGGCATAGTCCTCGGTACAGTTGCTGACCAGGGCGAGGAAGTAGCGCCGGTGGAGCCGCGCCAGGGTCTCCCGCACCCGGGGATAAAGGCGGGCACCCCGCTCAAAGAGATAGGGCGGCTCCGCGTCGAGGCAGCGGTCGGTGAGGGCATAGCGTTCGGCAGGCGGCAGGTCGGGAAACTGAACATCGCCGATCTCCCGGGGGGTGAGCCCCATGAGCCTGTCCAGCTCCGCCGCCGTGATGCGCCGGCCCAGGGGTGAAAGGACCTGGTTCCAGCAGTGCAGCACCTCCCGGGCGCTGTTCCACAGCGTCCCGTCCAGATCGAACAGGACGGCCCCTTCCTTTCCTTCCATGGCTTGGCTCCTCTCTTTTTTTGTATCATACTCGGGAAAAAGGGATTTGTCCAGATTGCCGAAGCGGAAAACCTGTGGTATACTGACCCTATCATGGAGAAGAATGCGTATGAGCTCGTTCGGTCCGATCGACGGACCATGAGCCTGGAGGTGGACACGGAGGGCAGGCTTCTGGTCCGCGCGCCTCGGTTCACGCCCAGGTGGCGGATCGACGCCTTTGTGCGGGAGCGGGCCGACTGGATCGAGCGGGCCCGGGCCCGTCAGGCCCAGCGGCAGCAGCGGCTCCCGGTCATTCGGGAGGAGGATAAGCCCCTCTATGTGAAGCAGGCCAAGGCGATCCTGCCGGGAAAGATCGATCGCTACGCCCGGATCATGGGGGTGCAGCCCACGGGGCTCACCGTGACCTCGGCCAGAACCCGGTTCGGCAGCTGCTCGGGGAAGGATCGGCTGTCCTTTTCCTGGCGGCTCATGGCCTATCCGGAGGCGGCCATCGACTATGTGGTGGTCCATGAGCTGGCCCACATCCGCTACAAGGACCACGGCCCGGCGTTTTATCGGTTCATTGCCAGCGTCCTGCCCGACTATAAGGACAGGATCCGGCTTCTGCGGGGAAGATAGGAGGCATAGGATGAGAAAGGTCTATTTTGCCGGCTCCATTCGGGGCGGCCGACAGGACGCGGCCCTCTACGGGGAGATGATCGACTATTTGAAGGCCCGGGGCTGCCGGGTGCTGACGGAGCACGTTGGCCTCGAATCCCTCCAGGCGGAGGGGGAGCGGACCATGACCGAGGAGGAGATCTTCCGGCGGGACATGGCCTGGCTCACCGAGAGCGAGCTGGTGGTGGCCGAATGCACCACGCCCTCCCACGGGGTGGGCTATGAGCTGGCCCGGGCCCGGGACATGGGCAAGCCGGTCCACATCTTCTATGACATCTCCCGGGGCAGCCTTTCGGCCATGCTGGCGGGGGACAGCCAGTTTGCGCTGCATCCCTATGCCCGGCAGGAGGAGATTTTCGAGATCCTGGGACGGCTGTTTCCCGAAGAGGCGTGAACGGAGGTTTTTTTGAAGGGGAAGGATAGACGGTGAAGCAGAGCCTGAAAAACTGCATAGCCTGGCTGCTCCTGCTGCTGATGGCGGCGGGCGGCTGCGGCACGCCCCTTCCGGAGAGCGCCCACGAGCGGGTGCCTTCCCCCACATCGGCGCTGACCCAGCCCGAAGCCGCGCCCACGGCGGGCCCCGCTTCCTTCGCCAGCGGCATCCAGCTTCGGTTCACGGAGGTCCGCTCCTCCGGCACCCAGGCGGGGGCCTATGCGGGCTGCGAGGGGGAGGACTGGTTCGAGCTCTATAACGCCGACAGCGAGGCGGTGGACCTGGGCCGTCTGTTCGTCACCGACAACATCGAAAAGCCCGACAAGCTCCGCCTGCCCCAGGTGGTGCTCCAGCCCGGCCAATATCTGGCCGTTTGCTGCTGCGAACGGGAGGACCATCCCTCCGTGCCCATGGGCATCGCCCGCAGCGGCGAGACCATCTACATCTTTGCCGGGGATCGGCAGCAGGTGTGCAGCGTGGCGGTGCCGCCGCTGGAAAGCGATCTGAGCTGGGCGGAAAAGGACGGCGCCTGGGGGTATTGCACGGAGCCCACGCCCGGGCGGGAAAACGGGCGGGTGTTCGCCTCCTTGGACCCGGTGAAGGTGGAGGCCCTGGGGATCAGCGTGTCCGAGCTGCTGATCGACGGCAAGTATGCCCAGGTCGCCCCCGATGGGAGCTATCGCGACTTTGTGGAGCTGCACAACGACACCCAGGACAGCATTTCGCTGCAAAACTGGTTCCTGTCCGACAGCGAGGATGACCCGGAGAAGTGGGCCTTCCCCGAGGTGAGCGTGCCCGCCGACGGGTATCTGCTCGTTCTGCTGGGCGGGGATGGGACCCCTCGGGCGGACGGGCTGCTGGAGGCGGACTTCTCCGTGAATCGCCGGGAAAGCCTGGTCATCTATGACGGCAACGCCCTGGCCTATTCGGTGTTCCCGCTGCCGGAGCATATTCGGTCCGATGTGTCCATGGGCCCAAACGGCGAATACTATCTTTCTCCCACCCCCGGCCGGGAGAACGGTCCCGCGGCCTATATGGCCGCAGACGGCGGCCGCTATGACTACCATGGCGTGTTCATCAGCGAGGTCTGCGCCTATGCCGGGGCGGGGAACAACGATTGGATCGAGCTGTACAACGCTTCGGCGGAGCCCGTCTCCCTGGAGGGCTGGCGGCTGATGAAGGATCGGGAGGGGACGAAGACGATCTTCCTCTCCGGGACCATCGCCCCCGATGGATATGCCGTTTTCGAGACCACCTCCCACCCGGAGCGGCAGGAGGTGGGGGTGGGCACCTTCGGCCTGTCCATGGGCGGGGAAACCCTCTATCTGCTGGACGAAACGGGCGGGCTCAGGGACGAGTATGCCACCGGCGTGCTGGGGCCCGGCATCAGCTCCGGCCGGGTGGAGAGCAACCCCAACATGGCCCGGGTGTTTTTCCCCCAGCCCACCAAGGGGGCGAAGAACAGCGATCAGTTTGCCCTCGGCTACGCCAAGGCCCCGGTGTTCTCCGAAACCGGGCTCTACCAAACCGATCCCTTTGAGCTGACGCTGACCTCCGGCGAGGGGGCCGTCGTCCGCTATACCACCAACGGCGGGGAGCCAACGGCCTCGTCCCCGATCTATTCCGGCCCCATCTCCATCACCAAAAACACGGTCATCCGGGCCTTTGCCCAGGAGGATGGCCTGCTCAACAGCGAGATCGTCACCTACACCTTCCTGTTTGAAACGCCCCACGAGCTGCCTGTGGTCTGCCTGTCCTTCGAGCCCAAGGATCAGGACGCCCTTTGGTCGGGTCGGTCCAAGGATTCCAGCAGCAAGAAGCAGCGCAAAGGGTATTTCAGCTACTATGAGGGCGGCAGCCTCTCCACGGAGTTCCCCGCGGATTTCAAAACCAAGGGGGCGGGCACCCTGGGGTATGCCCAGACATCGCTGTCCATCCACCTGAGGGGGAAATATGGCGTGAGCAGCGTCACCTATCCCTTCTTCAAGGAGAACGGTTGGCAGGAGTATGCCTCCCTCTGCATCCGCAACTCCGGGCAGGACATCAACCAGGCCCGCATCCGGGATTCCTATGCCAGCCGCCTTTGCTACGGCCTGAACATCGATGTGGCGCTGACCCGGCCGGTGGCGGTGTATATCAACGGCAAGTATTATGGTCTCTATGACCTGAACGAGGACCAGAACGACGACTATCTGGAAACCCACTTCGGCGTGAACAAGGACGAGGTGGAGATCATCCGCTTCAACACCGTGGTGGTCAAGGGCAGCAACAGCGACTGGAAGCGGGTCATCGACTTCGCCAAGACGAAGGACCTCTCCAAGGAAGCCAACTATGAGACCTTCATCCAGTGGGTGGACGAGGACTATTTCATCGACTATCTGGTTTGCTCCACCTATCTGTGCAACAGCGACATGGCCAACCAGAAGTATTGGCACACCAAGGACGGCGCCATCCGCTGGCGGGCCATCTTCTATGACTTCGATTATGGCATGGGCTACAACGGCGGCTCCGTGAAGCGCAACATCATCGGCAGCTTCTTCAGCAAGGACGGCACGCCCACCGCCACCTCCCGGGTCTACACCCATATCGCCGCCGCCCTGGTGAAGAACCCCGGCTGGCGGGAACGGTTCATTGAGCGCTATGTGGAGCTGACCGTGACCGCCTTTGCCCCGGAGCGGGCGACGCAGGTCCTCAACGAGCTTCGGGAGGAGATGGAGCCGGAGATGAAGCGGCACATCGCCCGCTGGAAGAACCCCTCCTCCTATGACAAGTGGGTGAACAACGTGAACGCGGTCCAGCGCTGGATGGAGCAGCGGCCCCAATACGCCCTGGCCAACCTTCGCTCCTACTTCAAGCTGAGCCAAAGCTATATCGACGAGCTGGTGGCCAAATTCACCCCCACCGCCTGAGGAGATGGGCCGTGCTATGGATGAATCGATGATCTACGAGATACTGTCCCTGGTGGCGGAGATCCCGCCAGGGCAGGTGGCTACCTACGGCCAGATCGCCCGGCTTATCGGACGGGAAAGGAACGCCCGCCTGGTGGGCAAGGTGCTGAGCATATCTGATTTTTTCGGTGAGTATCCCTGCCATAGGGTGGTGAACCATTCCGGGCGCCTGGCGCCCCATTTCCCCGAACAGAGGGAGAGACTGCTGCAGGAAGGGGTGACCTTCCTGAAAAACGGCCATGTGAACATGAAAGCCTGCGAGTGGCAGGCTTGAGTAAAACGGTTTACGGGGTCAGGGTCAGAATACCTGCACAATAAGAAATGGGTTCAAACTGCAGGGCAGGGAACACATCCTTCCATTCGTCGGCAACGAAATAAATCTCCTCGTCGTCCCATTCATCCCCTGCGGCCAGCCGACAGCGGTTCAGTTCCTCCCGGGTAGCAAAGGCCACATCGCCGATCAGGATCCGCCCGTCTGCCTTCAGACGCTTGCAAAGCGCATGAAGAAACGTGTTCTTCTGCGTGTCCGTCAGATGATGCAAGGAATAGGTCGCCACGATGAAATCATAGCTTTGGAGGGTGAGCGGTTCCGCAAGACCTTGCGAGAAATCACCCTGGCAGAGGTGGGCGTCCGGCATTTTCCGTGAGGCCAGTTCGATCATTTTTCGGGAGAAATCCTGGCCGTACACCGTGCATCCGTATTCATACAGCTTCGAGGTGAGCGTGCCGGTCCCGAAGCCTAAGTCCAGCACGACGGCATTCGGCTTTTGCATGATTATCTGAAAGATGCCATTCAGCACCCGCTTGTAACCGGCGAAGGGATAGGTGTTCTTCTCATCGGAAAGGCCGACGGACGCATCATATCCGTTGGCCCAAAGATCAAATCCTTTGTTATTCAGCATCCCGCGTTCCTTATGCCCAAATGAGCCAGATCAGCAGATACCCGGTGATCACCGCCGCCAGGGTGAAGGGCACGCCGAACTTCATGAAGGTGCCGGCCTTCACTTCATAGCCCTCCCGGCGCAGGATGCCGATGCCGGCGATGTTGGCGGAGGCACCGATGGGGGTCAGATTCCCGCCCAGGGTGGCACCGCAGAGGAGCCCATAGTAGAACAGCTTCGGGCTGATGGCCACGCCGCCGGCGGAGGAAAGGTCCGCGGCCAGCACCGCCACCACGGGCAGCATGGTGGTGGTATAGGGGATGTTGTCGATGAAGGCGGACAAAAGCACCGACACCCACACGATCACGCTGTAGACCAGGAACAGGTCCCCTCGGGTGCCGCCGCCGTTGAGCTTGGCGATGGTCTGGCCCAGCAGGTCGATGACGCCGGCCCGGGAGATGCCGCCGATGACCACGAACAGGCCCATGAGCAGGATGATGGTATAGTAGTCGATCTCCTTCAGGGCCCCCTTCACGGTGGCGGAATTCTTGTTTTTGATCAGATCCCGGAGGAGGCCGATCACAAAGAAGCCCACGCAAATGAGGCCGTTGGTGATGTCCGGCTTGTAGAACTGGCCGGGTTTGGCGCCGCTCTTGTAGGGGATGAAGGATACCCCGATCAGGCACACCAGCGTGCCCAGCAGCAGCCAGGTGGGGAACAGGTCCTCCACCTTGGTCCGTTCGTGCATGTTGACCGGCTCGTTTTCGTGCCGGAACATGAACAGCAGCACCAGCGCGCTCATCAGGGCGCCCAGCTCCACCACAAAGAACATGCCCAAATGCCCCTCATCCACGAAGAAGTCCAAAAAGTCCAGGTTGGCCGCCTTGGCCAGCAGGATGCTGGTGGTGTCGCCCACCAGGGTGGCCGCCCCCTGCAGGTTGCTGGAAACGGCGATGCAGATGATGGGAGCCACGGGGGAGAGGTTCAGCTTCTTGCACATGGCCAGGGCCACGGGGGCGATCATGAGAACCGTGGCCACGTTGTCCACAAAGGCGGAAATGAAGCCCGCGAACAGGGACAGGGAAAGCACCGCCCATTTGACGCTGGGGGTCTTGTCCACCAGGATGTCCGCCATGAGCTGGGGCATCTTGGATTCGATAAACAGGAACACCGTGCCCATGGTGCCCACGATCATCATGATCACGTTCCAGTCAATTTCCCCCAGCGCCTCCAGAGGGGAATAGCTGTAGCCGGGAAACAGGCCCAAGTTCCCCACGACCACGAAGATCAGGGCGGAGACGACGGCGGCGTGGGGCCGGATCTTTTGAAAGGCCATCATCACCACATAGGTCACTGCAAAAAGGATCAGGGCAAAGAGCGTCACGGTCTCCATAAGAGGTCTCCTTTGTGAAATGGTGCAGGCACACTCTATCACAGTTTCCCGACCCCTGCCAACATTCCGATTTGTTTCCAGCGGAATGAGCCGCCCGAAAAACCAGGAAAGGATCGGCGGATTGTTCTATTCAAAATAGATTTTTGCGATTTATAATAGACTTGTGAACGGGTAAAAACAGGGCGGCTCCCGGTCACCGTTTCCGCTTTGTGAACACAATCAGCACCACAAGGAGGGTGAAAAGGGCCACGGCAGCCACGATGCCGGCGATCAGCCCCCGGTTCGTGACGCGGGACAGGGACGCAGGCGGCTCGAAGCCGGAGGGGAGCGGGGCCATCCCCTCGCCGGACAGGCCGCCGTTGGCGGGGTCGTCCATGCAGACCCACTTGTTGCGCCATCCGAAGTGATAGGACACGAAGCCCCAGGTCCGTCCCTGCTCGTCCACATAGAGCTGGTTGGGGATCAGGCCGTCCAGGTCGCTTATGGGATAGGGCTCCGGAGCGCCCGGATACTCGTAGAGGAACCCGCTGCCGGTTCCCTCCGGCAAAAAACGCCCGTCTCCGGCCACGATCTCCCCCTGGTGGTCCGCCGCAAAGGCCAGATGGTCATAGCGGATCAGGGTGTACCCCAGGGGCGCCCACAGCTCCTGTTGCTCGCAATAGCCCCAGGTCACGCCCCGGTTGTCCGCATACCACCATTGGCAATAAAAGGTTTCCCCGTTCGCCAGGGTGCGGCCGACGGTGCCGTTTGGCGCGGTGTATAGATTTAGCGTTCCCTCCGGTCCGTTGGCGATATAGGTACGGCCCTCCGTCAGCCGGCAATCGGACCGGTGGGCACGGAAAAAGCTGTTCTCCGGCTCCACGATCACATCGGCAGCGGCCAGGGAAGGCAGCAGCAACAGCAGGACAAAGAGCAGAGCAACCGACTTTTTCATGAGATCAACCTCCTTGTTATAGCAAGCTTTGGATCAGAATCCCCAGGGAAAAGGACAGAACATTGGCGGCCAGGGCAAAGCAAAACGGGCGCCGAAACAGGCAGCTGTAGCGATAGAGCAGCCATTCGACGAGCACGGCGGCGGCCTCCAGCCCCGCCGTCAGGAGCCATCCCCCCGTCAGCAGATGATGCAGGAGCACCACCGGCGGATTGGTGACAAGGTTCACCAGGGCGCACAGCAGCAGCGCCTTGCCCCGCTTTTTCAGGCCCAGGGCAAAGCCGCATTCGATCAGCTCCGTCAAGCCCCAGGACAGGAGGAGGGCGAGCAGCAGATCATCCATGGGCGGCCTCCCGTTTGAGCCCCATCAGGAGCAAGCCCAGGGACAGCAGCACCAACGCCGCCCACCACAAGGCGGGCAGGTCGAGGGAAAGGCCCAGGAACCGGGGCACCATCCCCACGAACAGGGCACAGGTCAGCAGCCCAAAGGCGGTCCCCTTGGCTTTTGGCAGCAGCCGGGCCGCTTCAAAAAGGGTCAGGGGCATGGTCATGTTGAACAGGAACAGGGCGACCAGCGTCACATAGCCCCGGGGCAGCAGCAACAAAGCGGCGGCGCATAGCAACGAGAGAATCGCCGTCTGCCGAAGCCCCAGCCAATCCCCCAAAAAGCCTCCCGCTGCCTTCCCCAGGGCGAGGCACAGCACGGGTACGATGTCCGGCACCTGCGTGGCTCCGGGACCAAAAGCACCGCCCAGCAGCGAGCGCAGCGCCACCACGGCAAACAGGCAGAGCAGAGACACCCCGCCGCCCTTCGGCAGGGCCAGGGAGAGGGGCATGTCTTTGTGAATCGAACCGTTTCCTTTGACGGTCAGCAGCAGCCCAGCGCCCACAATGGCCATGAGCAGGGGCAGCGTCCATCCATGCAGGGAGAACCAGGGGGCGCAGGCGGTCCCCACATACAGCCCCACGGCGCCGGGAGAGACGAACACCCCCAGGGGCGTCGCCCGGTCGCTGCCCTCCAAAACCTCCCGGCCCGCGCCCACATGAAACATGCCGTTGCCCAGACCTGTGATCAAGGCGGCCGACAGGGGGGAGGGGATCAACAAAAAGCCGGCCGCCACCAGGGCGCACCCCAGCGCGGCGAGGGCCATGTTTCGATCTGCGGCGTCCGCCAGCAGCCCCAGCGGCAGCTGCAGGGCAAAGGCGCAGGCGTTGTAAAGAACCATATACAGCCACCAGCTGGCCTCTCGGCCCAGCCAGCCGAAAAAGAGGGCCGCGCAGCACAGATCCACGCAAAAATGGGCAACGGAAACCGTGGCCAGCTTTCCCATGGGGCGCCTCCTTTCATATATAATACCGGGCGTGGCAAGAAATGGTTGCAAAACACTTTTTGGGATTGTACAATGCCAATAAGGCCTGTGCCTGTATTTTATCAGAATGGAGCGAGGTCAGCAATCATGAATGAACAGAAGTACAACAACTCTATCGGCGTTCTTGTCCCGGAAGTGATGCTCCCTCCCAAGGGAACGGATATGATGAAGTGGGCCGTGGTGGCCTGCGACCAGTTCACCTCCCAAAAGGAATATTGGGAGCAGGCCCGCCGGATCATCGGCGACGCGCCCTCCACGCTGGACCTCATCCTGCCCGAGGCCTATCTGGGCAGCCCTGATGAGCCGGAGCGGATCGCAAGGATCAAGGCCAACATGAAGGAATATCTCAAGCAGGGTATCCTCCGGAAACAGCCCCAGGGCTTCGTGCTGGTGGAGCGGACGGCCAACGGCAACACCCGCCATGGCCTTGTCATGGCCCTGGATCTGGAGGAATACGACTATTCCAAGGGCTCCGGCACCCTGATCCGCGCCACCGAGGGGACCATCGTCTCCCGCATCCCGCCCCGGCTGAAGATCCGGGAGGGCGCCGCCGTGGAGCTGCCCCACATCCTGGTGCTCATCGACGACCCTGACCGAACCGTGATCGAGCCCCTGGCGACCAAGGCCGAAGCTCTGCCCTGCCTCTATGACACCGACCTCATGCTGGGTGGCGGCCATATCTCGGGCCGTCTGGTGGCGGAGGAGGGGGATGTGAAGGCCGTCCTGGCCGCCCTCACCAAGCTGGCCGACAAGGATGCTTTTGAAAAGAAATATGGCGATCATCCCGTGCTCCTCTTTGCCATGGGCGACGGCAACCACAGTCTCGCCACCGCCAAGGCCAACTGGGAGAAGATCAAGGCCGCCCTGCCGGAGGCGGAGCGGGCCGATCATCCCGCCCGCTATGCCCTGATCGAGCTCAACAATGTCCACGACGAGGGGATCGTCTTCGAGCCCATCCATCGGGTGGTGTTCGGCGTGGAGGGGAGAACCTTCATCGATGCCCTGCAAAGGAAGCTGAGGGAGCAGAACGGGGCTGTGGAGATCCTGCCCGAGGCGAAAAAGGCCCAGGGCGGCCAGCAACACATCATCCCCTTCTTCTATGGGGACACCCAGGGCACGCTGGTGGTGAGCAAGCCCTCGGCACAGCTGGCCGTGGGCACGCTGCAGAACGCCATCGACGCCGTCCTCAAGGATCTGGGCGGCGAGGTGGACTATATCCATGGCGACGATGTGGTGAAGGATCTCTCCAAAAAGCCCGGTGCCGTGGGCTTCCTGCTGCCCACCATGCAGAAGGGGGAGCTGTTCTCCACCGTGGTTTTCGACGGCGCCCTGCCCCGCAAGACCTTCTCCATGGGCGAGGCCGCCGAGAAACGCTACTATCTGGAGGCCCGGCTGCTGGAGAAATAAGAGGAAAGGCATCCCATATAAATGGCAAAAGGAACGGGGAAAACCGTTCCTTTTGCGTTGGGAGAGGGTATTGGGATAAGAAGCTTTTTGAGCTGATCGCTCATTACAAGACCAGTGTACGGCGGAAACCTGAAACCAACCTTAAAAATATATATTTTCAGGATTTTGCTGTCAGAATGCCCCGCAGATCATAGATGGCGTGGCGGGGGCACTTCACCGCGCACATGCCGCAGGAAAGACAGAGGCCTTCGTCGATGGAAGACAGGTTGTCCCTCACCCTGGCGGCGCCGGAGGGGCAGACCCTTTCGCAGATGCCGCAGCCGATGCAGGAAACGGCGCAGGCCGTCCGGGCCGCCTTCCCCGGATCCCGGTTGGAGCACTTCACCGCGATGGGACTGTCCGCATCGTGGAGGAGGATGATCGTTTGGGGGCACTCCGTGACGCAGGCCCCGCAGCCCCGGCACTTGTCTTCGTTCACCTCCGCCACCCCGTGCTCGTTGAGGCCGATGGCGCCGAAGGGACAGATAGCGAGGCACATGCCGCAGCCCAGGCAGCCGAAGCCGCAGCCTTCGTTTCGACAGCCGCCGTTGCAGGCCACCAGGGCGACCTGCCCAAGGATCCGTTTGTCCATGCTATCCCCTCCTTTCATAGGGGGTGTTCACGAGGGGCAGCTTCGTCCGCCGCTGCCCGTCCAGCTGATAATAGGCTACCGCGATGGCGGGGGCCGTGGGGATGGAGGTGATCTCCCCGATGCCGATGGCGCCGCAGGCCACATCGAGGCCCGGTTTGTCCACCACAATGGCCTTAATTTCGGGGATCTCGTGGGCCCGGAACAGGCCCAGCTTGCCAAACCTGTCGATGGGCTTGCAGCTTTCGTCGATGGGAAATTGCTCCCGCAGGGCATAGCCCATGCTCATGACCACGCCGCCCTCGATCTGCCCCTCGCAGGAGCGGGGGTTCACGGCCTTGCCCACATCGTGGACCGCCACCAGGGACTCGATCCTGCCGGTGTCCCGATCCAAAATGGCCATCTGGGTGGCATAGCCATAGGCCACGTGGGACACAGGGTGGGGCACATCTGCCCCCAGCTTGTCGGTTTTGGCCAGATATTCTCCATAGAACTCCCGGCCGGCCAGCTCCGCCAGAGAATGGGTCTGCAAAGCTGCCGCCAGCTGCTCGCAGGCCCTGCGGCAGGCCTCCCCGGTGATGAGGGTTTGGCGGGAGCCGGAGGAGTCGCCGGAATCGGGGGCGATCCAGGTGTTGGACCGCTCATACACGATGTCCTCCCGCCCGAGGGGGGTGTTGCTCACCACCATCTGCACCAGCACCGTGCCCAGGCCCTGGCCGATGCAGGAAGCGCCGGCATAGATATGGACCTTCTTGTCCGCCTCCACGATCAGCTTGCAGCGACCCCAGTCAGGGAGCCCCACGCCCACGCCGGAGTTTTTCATGGCGCAGGCCAGGCCCACCGGCTTGCCGGCGGCCACGGCGGCGTCGTAATAGGGCTTGATGACCTCCAGCGTCTCCACCAGGCCCGTTTCCGAACCCACGATCTGGCCGTTGGGCAGCTCCTGCCCGGGCCGGATGGCGTTTCGATAGCGGATCTCCCAGGGGGAGATGCCCACTTTCTCCGCCATCTCGTTGAGCAGGGATTCGATGGCGAAGCAGGTTTGTGTCACGCCGAAGCCCCGGAAGGCCCCGGCCGGGGGATTGTTGGTATAGTAGGCCGTGCCCTCGATCTCAAAGTTTTGATAGTTGTAGGGGCCGGAGGCGTGGGTGCAGGCCCGCTCCAACACCGGGCCTCCCAGGGAGGCGAAGGCGCCGGTGTCGGAACAGACCGAGGCCTTCACGCCCTGAATGATGCCGTTTTCGTCGCAGCCGATGGTGAAATCCATCCAGAAGGGGTGTCGCTTGGGGTGGACCAAAAGGCTTTCCGCCCGGGAGAACTTCACCTTCACAGGCCGGCCGGTGAGGAACGTGATGAGGGCTGCGTGGTGCTGGACCGACATATCCTCCTTGCCGCCGAAGCCGCCGCCCACCAGCTGGTTTTGGACCCGAACCTTCTCGCTGCCCAGCAAAAGTTTGCACTCGTGCAGGGTGGTGTGGGAGGACTGGTCCGTGGAGAGGATGCGCACATAGCCGTCCTCGTCCCAGTAGGCCACGGCGCATTCCGGCTCCAAAAAGGCATGCTCCGTCCAGGGGGTTTCAAAGTGCTTGGAAAGCACAAACTTTGAGCGAGCGATGGCCCCGTCCGCATCCCCCCGGGACACATGCTTGTGGGCCTGAACGTTGTCCGCCTCCTCGTCAAAGACCCTGGGAGCGCCGGGTTGGCGTGCCTCCTCCGGGCCATGAACGGCGGGCAGGGGGTCATAGGTCACCTTGACGAGCTTCTTGGCCTTCTCCAGCGTCTGCTGATCCTCCGCCACCACCAGGGCGATGGCGTCCCCCAGATAGTGGGTGAGGCCGCCGATGGGGATGAGGGAATATTGGTCGTGCTTGATGTGGCCCACCTTGTTCTCCCCGGGAATGTCCTTGGCGGTGATCACCGCCACCACCCCGGGCAGGGCCTTGGCCTTTTCGGCATCGATGGCCAGGATTCGGGCCCGCGCATACTGGCTGCGCACGGCGGAGCCATAGGTCATGCCGGGAAGATACCAGTCGTCCGGATACTTCCCATAGCCCAGGACCTTTTCCGCCACATCCAGTCGGGGAACGCTGCTGCCCAGCTTCCAGCTCGTTTCGGAGGGTTCCGGGATCACGCCTTCCCGCTTGAGCTTCGCCGCCAATTCGATGGCCTTGATGATCTTCACATAGCCCGTGCAGCGGCAGTAGTTGTTGCGGATGGCGTGGCGAATCTGTTCCTCCGTGGGATCGGCCACCCTGTCCAAAAGGGCCTTGGTGCACAGGACCATCCCCGGGATGCAGAAGCCGCATTGAACGGCCCCCGCCTCCCCGTAGGCAAAGGTATAGAGCTTCTTTTCCCAGTCGGAAAGCCCCTCCACAGTGAGCAAATGTCGGCCCTCCAGAGCATCGGTGACAGGCACGCAGGCCCGGCAGGGCACCCCGTCGATGAGCACGGTGCAGGCCCCGCAGGCCCCCTCGGAGCAGCCGTCTTTCACGGAGGTGAGGTGCAGCTCATCCCGCAAAAACCGCAGCAGGCTTCCGTTTTTTTGGGCCGTGACCGGGGATCCGTTTACAAAGAATGATGCCATGGCGCTCCTTTTCAAACCAGCAGATAGGGATATTCCCGCAGCACCGTCAGGATCAGAACCTCGATGTCCTTATCAAGATCGGTTGCTCGGGTCAGGTCAATCTTTTCTTCCGCGCCGTTCAGCCGGACCTTCACCTGCTTCTTCTTCGGATTGGTCACGCAGAAGCCGGCGTTGGTGCTGTCGGCGAAGTCCTTTTCGTTTTCAAACAGGGTGAACTTGTCCCTGTAGGGGGCGGAGGCATAGGGGCAGAAGGAGGCGCAGTTGCCGCACTCATTGCAGAGATAGTCCAGGTGCAGGATCTGAGGCTCCTTCCTTCCGGGGACGCGGATGGCTACGTTGGCCCGGTTGGGGCAGACGGAGACGCAGTTTTCACACAGCTCGTTGCAGTGCATGCAGACTGCCTCCGGGTCGCCGGCGAGCTTCACCAGCCGCTTGCGCTCCAGAAGCTTCTCTTCGCCCGCCTCGGCACCCCTGGGCAGGCCGTATCGATGGGCCTCTCCCACGATGGCCTCCGTGGCCGCCAGGGCGTCCGCCATGGCCTCCACCACGGTGGCGGGGCCGCGTCGGGCGTCGCCCAGGACAAAGACCTTTCCGTTGCGGAGCAGGGGCCGACCCTTCTCGTTGAGACCCGCACCATAGCGCAGGAGCAGGTCCGTGTCCACCTTTTCGCCCAGCGCGGCGATGAGGGAGGAGCAGGGGAGGACGACCTCCTCGCCCGTATCCACGGGGGATCGGCGGCCGGAGGCGTCCGGCTCGCCCAAAACCATCCGGTGGCAGAGGAGGCTTTCCCCGTCGGCCTTCACGGGGGCCAAAAGCTCCCTAAACTGCACGCCCTCCTTCAGGGCCAGCAGCATCTCCTCCTCGTCGGCGGGCATATATTTCTTGGTGCGCCGATAGACGATGGACACATCCTCCACGCCGGGCACCCGCAGGGCCGCCCGGGCGCAGTCCATGGCGGTGTTGCCCGCGCCGATGACGATCACGTGCTTCCCCAGGTCCAGGGGCTCGTTGGCCTTCAGCTGCTTCAAAAAGGCGATGGCGTTGTATTCCCGCCCGCCGATGTCCAGCCGGGAGGGCTTTTCGGCACCCACGGCCAGCAGGATATAGTCGAACTCCCTTTCCAGCTCGGAAAGGGCGGGGGCGGGCTGCCCCAGCACAAAGGAGGCGCCCAGGGAGGAGACAAGCTTCACATCCCGGTCGATGGCCGCCGCCGGGATGCGGAAGGCGGGAATCACATGGCGGACCGTGCCGCCCAGCTCCTTTTCCTTTTCAAACACGGTGACCTTGGCCCCGGCCCGGCTGAGGTAGAAGGCCGCCGCCATGCCCGCAGGACCGCCGCCCACGACGGCCACCCGGGCCTTCGTCAGCTTCTCCTTTTTCACGCCGCGGGCCATGAGGGCACCGAAGCCCTTGCGGGCGGCGGTGAGCTTGGCCTTGCGGATGTTCACGCTCTCATCGTAGAAATTTCGGGTGCAGCGGCCCATGCAGGGATGGGCGCAGATGGTGCCCGTGATGAAGGGCAGGGCGTTTTTCTCCGTGATGAGCTTCAAGGACTCGGGGAACTTGCCCTTTTCGTTGAGGGACAGATACCCGGGGATGTCCTGGTGGATGGGGCAGCCTCCCTGGCAGGGGGCGGTGAAGCAGGAGAGCAGGGGCACCTTCTCGTCGCTCTTGCGGCTGGGCAGAGGCTTGATGGGCTTGCGATGGTGCACATCCTGGGCAGCCTTGTCGGAGAGGGCCCGGACCGCCGCCACGTTTACGCCGGTGAAGGGCTTATAGGCGCAGCGGGAGATCTCCCGTCCCAGCTCGCTGAACCGGTCGTAGCCGCCGGGCTTCAGGATGGTGGTGGCCACGGTGATGGGCCAGATGCCGGCCCGGAACAGGGCCCGGATGTTGAAGGCGTCCGCACCGCCGGAGAAGGAAAGCCGCAGCTTGCCCTCGAATTCCTCGGCCAGGCGGGCGGCCATCTCGATGGTGAGCAGATACAGCGATTTGCCACTCATGTACATCTCCTCGCTGGGCAGCTCGCCTGCCTTCACATCCACGGGGCAGGTATTGCTCAGCTTCAGGCCGAAGCTGACCCCGTTCTCCGCCGCCAGCTTCAGCAGCCGACGGAACATGGGCACCGCGTCCCGATACTGCAGGTCCTCCTTGAAATGGTGATCGTCGAAGGACACATAGTCGAATCCGGCCTCGTCCAGGCGCTTGCGGGCAAAGTCATAGCCCAGGATGGTGGGGTTGCACTTCACCAGGGTATGGAGCTTCTTTTTTTGGATGAGATAGCTGGCGATGCTCTCGATCTCCTCCGGCGGGCAGCCGTGGAGGGTGGAGATGGTGACGCTGGTGCAGATGTGGGGGTCGATGGCGTCGATATAGTCCATGAGCTCCGGCAGCTGCTTCTTGGCCTCGGCGAGGGCGTTTTGAAAGGCCGGCGTGGCGGAGGCGTCCTTCATGCCCTCGATGAAGGTGTCGATCTTCGGTGTCTGGATTCCCGCCAGATCATAGCCCACGCTCATGTTGAACATGAATCCGTTGGGGTCCCCCAGGTGCCACAGGCGGGAGATGATCTTGATGATCACATAGGCGTTCACATACTCCGTGAAGGCCTGGGGCACGGTGAGCTCCGTGGACCACTCGCAGTTGTAGCCCTCGTCGTCCGCCTTGATGCAGGGGCGGTTGATGCATTTTGCCAGATCCTCGCCGTCCATCTTCTGCACGGTTTTGAGCTCGAAGAACCGGGCCCCGGCGAAATATCCGGCGATGATGTTTTCGGAAAGCTGGGTGTTGGGGCCGGCGGCGGGGCCGAAGGGGGTCTCGACCCGCCCGCCGAAGAGGGGAAGCCCCGGCCGATCCGCCTCGAATTTGGCGTGGACGCCGAACACGGTGCCCTCCCGGGCATATTCTTTCAGCACCCGGTCGAGGAGTTTTTCAAAGGGAATGGGGTTCATCCGTTCGCTCATGGTCGCTGCCTCCTGATTCCTTTATCCGTTGTAGCTGTCGAGAGCCTTCCAAAGCTTGATGCTCTCCTCCATGGTGTGGGCGTTGATGGCCTCCTCGTCGATGCCCACCAGCTTTCGATCCTGCATGAGGATGCGGCCGGCGCACATGGTGAACTCGCACTGCCGCCCCGTCATGCCGAAGATCATGTGGCCGTCGATGTTCCGGTCCGAGAAGGGGGAGAAGGGCTTGTAGTCCATGACGATGATGTCCGCCGCGTATCCCGCCTTCAGCTTGCCCAGCCTGTCGGGGAAATACCTGGCGGCGATCTTCGCGTTGTTTTCAAAGAGCATCTGCGTCACCTCGCCCCAGGCCACGTTGGGCATGCAGGCGTTGTGCCGCTGGATGATCAGGCTCACCTTCAGGGCCTCCAGCATGTCGAAGGTATAGCTGTCCGTGCCCATGCCGACCAGGATGCCCTTTTCCATCATCTGGCGGATGGGGGAGCAGCCCACGGCATTGCCCATGTTGGACTCCGCGTTGTTGCAGACCATGGTGCCGGTGTCCCGAAGGATGTCCATCTCGCCGCTGTTCACATGGATGCAGTGGCCCAGCATGGTGCTTTCGCCCAGGATGCCGTTGTTGAGGAGCCGATTCACGGGTCGGGTGCCGTAGTTCAGGGCGGAATCATAGACATCGTTGAGCCCTTCGGACACATGGATGTGATAGCCCGTGCGGCCGTTGTTGGCCTTCTGCATCTTTTCAAAGGTCTTGTCAGAGATGGTGAACAGGGCGTGGCCGCCGAACATGGCGGCGATCATGGGATCGGGATTCCTCCTGCAGTGGTCGATGAAGCTGGCGTTTTCCTCGATGGCCTCGTCGCACTTCTTTTCCCCGTCCCGCTCGGAGACCTCATAGCAGAGGCAGGCCCGGATGCCCAGCTCCTTGGCCACCTTCTCGATCTCAAAAAGGGAGCCGGTGATGGCCTTGTAGCTGGCGTGATGGTCGAAGATGGTGGTGCAGCCGGTTTTGATGCCGTCGATGATGGTGGTATAGGCGCTGGCCCGGGTGCCCTCCAGCGTCAGATTTCGATCCATGGCCCACCACTGGCCGTCCAGTATCTCATAGAAATTGGTGGGGTCAAAGCCCTTGATGGACAGGCCCCTTGCCAGGGCGCTGTAGATGTGGGAATGGACATTGATGAACGCGGGCATGATGACGCCGCCCTTGGCATCCACCCGCTGCGCGTGGGGATAGGCCTTTTCCAGCATGTCCCCCGGTCCGATGGCCTTGATATATCGCCCGTCCACCAGCACGGCACCGCGCTCATAGAAGGGATGCTCCCCATCCCGGGTGATCACTTTTCCGTTGGTGATAAGGATCATGGCTTGCCTCCTTCGATCGTTATGTTGATAAAAAACAGCGCGGGTCAAACACAAGGTTTGGCAGCCCGCGCGCGAAGCACTCCCTTACAGCTGAGAGGATATTTTTTTCATTCATAGTTTACCACGCACAGGAGGAGAAAATCAAGGTCCGGACGGGAAATTGAAAAATAATTTGGTTGCCTAAAAATATTTTGCAGGATCGCATTGCATTTCGCCGCGGGTGTGTTATACTTCAAAGTGAGAACAATAGGTAGGAGGTTGCTATGGAGTATACGAAGATCAAGGAAGCGGCCCAAGCATATCTGCCGGCCATGACCAGGTTTCTCCGGGATCTGATCGCCATCCCCAGCGAGAGCTGCGAGGAGGAGGGCGTGGTGCGCCGCACCATCCAGGAGATGGAAAAGCTGGGCTTCGACAAGGCTGAGATCGATCCCGAAGGCAACGCCCTGGGCTGGATGGGCACCGGCGAAAAGATCATCGCCTTCGACGGCCACATCGACACCGTAGGCATTGGCAACATGGCCAACTGGGAGCAGGACCCCTACAAGGGCTATGAGACCGACGACATCATCTATGGCCGGGGCGGCTCCGATCAGGAGGGCGGCGTGGTTGCAGCCGTCTATGGCGCCAGGATCATGAAGGATCTGGACTTGATCCCCGCGGGATATAGGATCCTGGTGGTGGCCTCCGTGCAGGAGGAGGACTGCGATGGCCTCTGCTGGCAGTATATCCACAAGGAGGACGGCATCACCCCCGAGTTTGTGGTCTCCACCGAGCCCACCGACGGCGGCATCTATCGCGGTCACCGGGGTCGCATGGAGATTCGGGTGGATGTTCACGGCGTCTCCTGCCACGGCTCCGCCCCCGAGCGGGGCGACAACGCCATCTATAAGATGGCGGACATCCTGCAGGATGTTCGCGCCCTCAACGAGAACACCGCCACCGACGAGGACGAGATCAAGGGCCTGGTGAAGATGCTGGATCCCAAGTATAATCCCGAGCACTATGAGGACGCCCGCTTCCTGGGCCGGGGCACCATCACCGCCTCCCAGATCTTCTATACCTCGCCCTCCCGCTGCGCCGTGGCCGATTCCTGCGCCGTGTCGCTGGACCGGCGCATGACCGCCGGCGAAACCTGGGATTCCTGCCTGGAGGAGATTCGAAACCTTCCCGCCTGCAGGAAATATGCCAAGGATGTGAAGGTGTCCATGTACATGTACGACCGGCCCGCCTGGACCGGCCTCAAATATGAGACCGAGTGCTATTTCCCCACCTGGATCAACAAGGAGACCGCCGCCCATGTGCAGGCCCTGGCGGATGCGCACAAGGCCCTCTTCGGATCGGAGCGCATCGGCAGTCCCTCCGCCATGGACAAGCGCCGTCGGCCCCTCATCGACAAGTGGACCTTCTCCACCAACGGCGTGTCCATCCAGGGCCGCTACGGCATCCCCTGCGTGGGCTTCGGCCCCGGCGCCGAGTCCCAGGCCCATGCTCCCAACGAGATCACCTGGAAGCAGGATCTGGTCACCTGCGCCGCCCTCTATGCCGCGGTGCCCATGAACTATCATCCCGAGAACGCCACCGGCGATGTGACCGAGTATCGGGCGGGGAAGACCGACACAAAGTTTGCCAACGACTGAGCGTTTCACCAAATCTTTTTCACAGGAGGTCCTATGAGCAACGTCAAAAAGTATACCGACAAACTGAACCAACTGAAGTTCGACAACATGTACAATGGCGACTTTTTCCTGACCTGGGAAAAAACAGACGACGAGATCGCCGCCGTGTTCACCGTGGCCGATGCCCTGCGCCATCTTCGGGAAAACAACATCTCCACCAAGATCTTCGACTCGGGCCTGGGCATCTCCCTGTTCCGGGACAACTCCACCCGTACCCGCTTCTCCTTCGCCTCCGCCTGCAACCTGCTGGGCATCGAGGTCCAGGACCTGGATGAAGGCAAAAGCCAGATCGCCCATGGGGAAACCGTGCGGGAGACCGCCAACATGATCTCCTTCATGGCGGATGTCATCGGCATCCGGGACGACATGTACATCGGCAAGGGCAACACCTATATGCACAATGTGGTGAACGCCGTCACCGAGGGCAACAAAGCCGGCGTGCTGGAGCAGAAGCCCACGCTGGTGAACCTGCAGTGCGACATCGATCATCCCACCCAGTGCATGGCGGACATGCTCCATTGCATCCATGCCCTGGGCGGCAGCGACGATCTGGACGAAGCCATCCGAAACCTGAAGGGCAAGAAGGTGGCCATGACCTGGGCCTACAGCCCCTCCTATGGCAAGCCCCTGTCCGTGCCCCAGGGCGTGGCGGGCCTGTTCACCCGCTTCGGCATGGATGTGACGCTGGCCTATCCCGAGGGATATGAGATCATGGACGATGTGGTGAAGGTGGCGGAGGAGAACTGCCAAAAGTCCGGCGCCAAATTCACCATCACCCACGACATGAAGGAAGCCTTCCGGGATGCGGACATCGTCTATCCCAAGTCCTGGGCCCCCTTCAAGGCCATGGAGGAGCGCACCGAGCTCTACGGGAACGGCGACCTTGAGGGTATCAAGGCTCTGGAAAAGCGGCTGCTGGCCCAGAACGCTGAGCACAAGGACTGGGAGTGCACCGAGGAGATGATGAAGCTCACGAAGGACGGCAAGGCTCTGTACCTCCATTGCCTGCCTGCGGACATCACCGATGTCAGCTGCGAAGCCGGCGAGGTGGCCGCCTCCGTCTTTGATCGCTATCGCGACCCCCTCTATAAGCAGGCCTCCTTCAAGCCCTATATCATCGCGGCCATGATCTTCCTGGCCAAGGTGAAGGACCCCGCTGCCAAGCTCCTGGAGCTGGAACAGAACAACAAGCCCCGCTGGAACGCATAAAATTGCTGAAAGGAAAAGGAATATGATCGATCTATCCATCCATCCGGAAGCTCTGGAAAGAAACATCGAAGTTGCCCGCAAAAACCACATCATCCTGCCCACCTTCGAGCAGATGAAGCACCCCGAACTGGTCCCCGAAAAGGTGAAGGAAGCCTTGAAGAACGTGGGCCTTTGGGATGTGAACCCCCTGAACCTGTTCCGCATCACCTGGCACAACGAGCCCGTCATGGAGGGCGGCCAGTACGGCCCCGTCAACTTCATCGAGCTGCCCAGCTCCCTGACCGGCGTGAAGGCCCGGATCATCTGCCTCATCGGCAAATGGTTCCCCACGGGCTGCCACAAGGTGGGCGCCTCCTATGGCTGCCTGGTGCCCCGTCTGGTCACCGGCCAGTTTGACGCCACCTACAACAAGGCCGTTTGGCCCTCCACCGGCAACTACTGCCGGGGCGGCGCCTTCAACAGCAAGCTCCTGGCCTGCGACAGCGTGGCCATTCTGCCCGCCGAGATGAGCAAGGAGCGGTTCGAGTGGCTCTCCAAGATTGCCGGCGAGGTCATCGCCACTCCCGGCTGCGAGAGCAACGTGAAGGAGATCTTCGACAAGACCTGGGAGCTGCGCAACACCCGGGACGATGTGGTCATCTTCAACCAGTTCGAGGAGATGGGCAACTGCATCTGGCACTATCAGGTCACCGGCAACGCCATTGCTGAGGCCTTCGAGAGCATCAAGGGCGAAGGCGACCGGCTGGCGGGCGCCTGCTTCACCAGCGGCTCTGCCGGCACCATGAGCGCGGGCGACCTTTTGAAGGAGAAATACCCTCACCTGAAGCTGGCCGTGGGCGAGGCGCTCCAGTGCCCGACCCTGCTGGAGAACGGCTTCGGCGGTCACCGCATCGAGGGCATCGGCGACAAGCACGTGCCCTGGATCCACAACGTGAAGAACACAGACATGGTCATCGACATCGACGACGACGACTCCCAGAACCTGCTGCGGCTCTTCAACAGCGAGGAGGGGAAGCGGTATCTGGTGGAGCAGGCCGGCGTCCCCGCCGAAACCGTGGAGCAGCTGTCCCTCATGGGCATCTCCGGCATCGCCAACATGCTCTGCTGCATCAAGATGGCCAAGTATTATGAGCTCACCAAGCACGATGTGGTGGCCACGGTCTGCACCGATTCCGCCATCATGTATGCAAGCCGGATCCAGGAGCTCAACGAGCAGCAGGGCGCCTACTCCGAGATGGCTGCGGCCTATGACTTTGCCCGGCATCTGCAGGGCGTGCGCACCGACGCCATGCTGGAGCTCTCCTACCAGGATCGCAAGCGCGTCCACAACCTCAAATACTACACCTGGGTGGAGCAGCAGGGCAAAACCTACGAGGAGATCAACCAGCAGTGGTACGATGAGCACTACTGGACCGACATGCACGATCAGGCGGCGGATCTGGACAAGCTCATCAACGAATTCAATGAGAAAACCGGCGTCCTGGCCGCGCTGTAAGGACCATGAAGCGGGTTTTAGGCTATCGCTGCACCATCTGCGGCCGGGAGATCCCCTTTGCGCCGGAGCGGTACACCTGCCCCCATTGCGGGGAAAAGGGGATTTTGGACATCGTCTATGACTATGGCGAGGTGAAGAAGGTTCTGACCCGGGAGGCCCTGGCACAGAACCGGGACAACAGCATGTGGCGGTATCGGGCCCTTATGCCCGTGGCGGACACCACGGATGTGAGCCGCTTCCTCCGCATCGGCTGGTCCCCCCTCTATGCGTCCCAAAAGCTCCGGGACGAGCTGGGACTCAAAGCCCTCTATATCAAGGACGACGGCATCAACCCCACCGCCTCCCTGAAGGACCGGGCCTCCGGCGTGGCCGTGGTCAAGGCCATGGAGCTGGGGTATGACACCATCTCCTGTTCCTCCACCGGCAATGCGGCCTCCTCCTGCGCGGGGAGCGCCGCCCGGATGGGCCTCAAGGCGGTCATCTTCGTGCCTCGGCGGGCCCCCCAGGGGAAGGTGGCCCAGCTCATGATCTTCGGCGCCCGCCTGGTGGTGGTGGACGGGGACTATGAGCAGACCTTCGAGCTGAGCCGGGCCGCCATCGAGAAGTATGGCTGGTACAATCGGAACGCGGGCATCAACCCCGTCATGAGCGAGGGGAAAAAGACCGTGGCCATGGAGATCGCCGAGCAGATGCACTTTCGGGTCACCGACTGGGTTGCCTGCTCCGTGGGCGACGGCTGCACCATCGGCGGCGTGTATACCGGCTTCAAGGATCTCTATGAGCTGGGCATCATCGACCGGATCCCCCGCATCCTGGGCGTCCAGTCCACGGGCTGCTGCCCCTTCGTCAATGCGGACAGGGTCCCCGGCCACGAGCTGGTCCCCACTCCGGAGGAGACGCTGGCCGACTCCATCTCCGTGGGGGTGCCCCGGAATCCGAAGAAGGCGCAGCGGGCGGTCTATGCCTCCGACGGGCGCTGGATCGCCGTCAGCGACGAGGAGATCCTGGGCGCCATGCGCCTGCTGGGCCGAAACGAGGGTGTGTTCTCAGAGCCCGCCGGCGCCACCGCCACCGCAGGGGTGAAGGCCGCCATCGAGCAGGGAATCATCCGCTCCAACGAGACCGTCACCGTCATCAGCACGGGCAGCGGCCTCAAGGACACGGCCAACGCCCTGAAGGCTGCCGGAAAACCATATATTTGTGCGCCATCACTGGACGCGCTGGAAAAATGTGGTATACTCTAACTGGAACAAAACATACAGGAGGTTTATTCATGAAATACGGTCGTGTGTATAACTTTTCCGCCGGTCCCGCCATCATGCCGGAACCTGTCCTGGAGGAGATCCGGGACGAGATGATGAATTACCGCGGCAGCGGCATGTGCGTCATGGAGATGTCCCATCGTTCCAAGGTCTATCAGCAGATCATCGACGAGGCCGAGGCTGACCTCAGAACGCTGATGAACATTCCCGACAACTACAAGGTCCTCTTCATCCAGGGCGGCGCCACGCTCCAGTTCGCCGCCATCCCCATGAACCTGTGCAAAAACGGCGTCTTCGACTATATCGTCACCGGTTCCTGGTCCAAGAAGGCGGCCGCCGAAGCCAAGAAGTATGGCAAGGTGAACGTGATCGCCTCCAGCGAGGACAAGAACTTCTCCTATATCCCCGATGTGTCCGATCTGCCCATCGACGACGATGCGGACTATGTCTACATCTGCGAGAACGAGACCATCTACGGCACCACCTATCAGCAGCTGCCCAACACCAAGGGCAAGATCCTGGTGTCCGACCAAAGCTCCATGTTCCTTTCCAAGCCCTGCAACGTGGCCGACTATGGCCTCATCTATGGCGGCGTTCAGAAGAACGTGGGCCCCGCGGGATTGGCCATCGTCATCGTTCGGGAGGATCTGATCCGGGAGGATATCGATCCCAAGACCCCCATCTATCTTCGCTACGACACCTATTCCAAGAACGGCAGCATGTACAACACCCCCAACTGCTGGGCCATCTATGTGTGCGGCAAGGTATTCAAATATCTGCTGAACAACGGCGGTCTGGAGGCCATGGCCAAGACCAATGAAGCCAAGGCCAAGGTCATGTACGACTTCCTGGATTCCTCCAAGCTCTTCTATGGCACCGTGGAGAAGAAGGACCGCTCCCTCATGAACGTGCCCTTCATCACCGGCGACAAGGACAAGGACGCCGCGGTGGTGGCGGCCACCAAGGCGGCCGGCTTCGAGAACCTCAAGGGCCACAAGAGCGTGGGCGGCCTGCGCGCCTCCATCTACAACGCCATGCCCATCGAGGGCGTGGAGGCCCTGGTCGAGTTCCTGAAGAAGTACGAAGCGGAAAACGCTTGAGAAAGGAGCATTCCACAATGATCAAGATTCTTGCGTCTGACGGCATGGAGAAGGGCGCCGTGGCCGCCCTGGAAGCCAAGGGCTGCCAGGTGGATCAGCAGTTTTATGATCCCGAGGCCCTGAAGGAGGCCGTGAAGAACTATGATGTGCTGGTGGTTCGTTCCGCCACCAAGGTCCGGGTGCCCCATATCGACGCGGCCAAGGAAGCCGGCAAGCTGAAGCTGGTCATCCGCGGCGGCGTCGGCGTGGACAACATCGATGTGAAGTATGCCGAGGAAAACGGCATCACTGTTCGCAACACCCCCCGGGCCAGCTCTCAGTCCGTGGCTGAATTGGCCATGGGCCATATGTTCGCCTGCGCCCGGTTCCTGTCCATCGCCGGCCACACCATGCGGGAGGACAAGTGGGAGAAAAAGGCCTATGCTAAGGGCATCGAGCTTCAGGGCAAGACATTGGGCATCATCGGCTTCGGCCGCATCGGCCAGCACCTGGGCGTCATGGCCAAGGCCATCGGCATGAAGGTGATCGCCTTCGATATCTATCACATCGAGGGCATCGAGGACAAGCTGGGCATCCCCTATGTGGAGATGGACGAGCTCCTGGCTGGGTCCGATTTCATCAGCGTCCATGCCCCCGCGGTGGACGGCGGCGCCATCATCAACGCCGAGACCATCGCCAAGATGAAGGACGGTGTCTGCATCATCAACACCTCCCGGGGCGCCAATTTGGACGAGAATGCCCTGCTGGCCGCCCTGGAGTCCGGCAAGGTCCGGGCCGCCGGTCTGGATGTCTATGCCTCCGAGCCTGCTCAGAACAAGGCCCTCTACAGCCACCCCATGGTGTCCTGCACGCCGCACATCGGCGCCTCCACCGTGGAAGCTCAAAAGCGCATAGGCCAGGAGATCGTGGACATCATCAGCAAGCAGTTCAACCTCTAACGCAAGGCAAACCAAAAGAGACCGGCGATTGCCGGTCTCTCAGTTTGTCAAAAAAACTTTTGACAAGCTGTGCAGGCTGTCAGGAAGGATGATAGAAGCCGTTTTCTCCGACCCGAAGCTGTACGAAGGTACCGCGAGAGGGAGGAAAAACGGCTAATTTGCGGCAACTGAAAAAAGAAATGGCGGTTGACGCCATTTCTACCCGCCGGTATGCATTTCATTATGATTTGCCGCAAATGGTCTGCCGCCTTCTTTGACAGCCTGGGAGACCGACGATTGCCGGTCTCTTTTCCTATGCGGTTATTTCTTTCTTCGCCGGATCAGGAGCAGGCTGGCGATGAACATCCCGCCGATCAACAAAAGCGGGACCAGGATATACCAGAGGCGTTCCGTTGGTTGGGCGGATTCCTGGGGTCCTGTTTGGACCTCCACCTCCTGCACCGGCGCCGCCGTTTCTCCCGGAGCGGGCAACGGCCGCTTTTCCACCTGCAGGCTGGGGACGGGGGAGGGGGTGGGGTCCGGCTCCATCCCATATTTGAACACCAGCGGCAGGCTGAACAGGAGCCGGTCCTCCAGATAATAGGACACCTCGCCCGCCGGATCCCCGGCGTGAACGGGCACGGAGGCCTCCGGCTGGGACACCTCCGTGCGGAGCTGTTCACCGGATTGCAGGGCAAGCCTCGCGGGCAGATACACGGACACGGCGGCGTCGATGTCCGCCACGGTGAGAGGGAGGGCGACCTCCTCATCATTCTTTGTGACCGCGCCGGAAAACTCCACCTCCAGCCCCTCGCCGGCCAGCGTTCGCACGTTCACGATGGGAAAGAGATAGCTGTAGCCATATTCGAAGAGGGATTTTGCCTCCAAAAAGCGGTTGGCGATGATCTTGTCATAGGCAGTGCCCTTTTTGCCGGAGGTGGATACCTTGTCCCCCAGCAGCACGCAGACCAGGGTGACCCCGCTGTAGCGGGCCATGGCCATGTAGGTACGGCCGGCGGCGTTGGTGCTGCCGGTCTTGCCGCCGATGCACCAGGTATAGAGGGCGGAGACCTTCGCATAGTCGCCGGGCTTGGGCTCGTTCACCAGCCGGTCGATATTGCGGACGCTGATGGTCCGCTTCGTGGTCTGCTCCGTGAGAGTATAGCTGGGGGTGGTCAAGATTTCGCAGAGGACATCGTTTTTGGCGGCGGCGGCACCCAGCCGGGCCAGATCCCGGGCGGTGGTGTACATTTCGTCGTCGTGAAGGCCGGAGGCGTTGGTGAAGTGGCTGTTCGTCATGCCCAGCTCCTGGGCCTTGGCGTTCATCAGCTCCGCAAAGCCCTCCTCCGTTCCGCCCACCTGCTCCGCCACGGCCCGGGCGGCATCGTTGCCGGAGGGGAGCAGCATGCCATACATCAAATCCATCAGCCGATAGACCTCGCCCTCCTTCACGCCGATCTTGGTGTTGGCGCTGGCCAGCTGCACATCGTGGGCGGAGATGGTCACCAGATCCTCCATGTTCCCCTGCTCCAGGGCCACCAGGCCGGTGAGCACCTTGGTGATGCTGGCAGGGTAAGCTCGCTCGTCAGGGTTCTTTTCAAGGCCGTTGAGACTGGCGGCGGAGTCGTCCCCCAGGGCCAGGATCACGTTCCTTTCCGGGAAGGTGGAAAGATCCGGTCGATCCGCGGCGAAAGGGGTCGAAGGGAAAACGACAAGCGCCGTCATCACGGCCAGCAGGGCCGCCAGACGGCGCAGATGGATCCTTTTGAAAGCTTGCCTCATTTTCTGTCCAGCTCGGCGCGCTGCCGGGCGATGCGCTCCTGCTGCATCCGTCTGCGGCGGCGGGCGGCGGCCTTGGCCTTGCGGCGGCGCTCCCGGCGGATGCGAACGATGACCATGAACGCCCCAAAGGCAACGATCGCCACCGCCACCAGCGCGATGACCACGGTCAGGATGATCCGCTTGGCGTTGCTCTCCTTCACCGGCTCCCCGGACAGGGTGGAGGCGGTGCCCATCAGGGAGGTGGTGCCGGTGGAAACCTGGATCTCGGCTTGCTGGGTGCCGGCGGTGGACTCGCTGCTGAGGATGCCTTCCTTCACATCCCGGTCGGCATAAAGATTGGAGGTGAACAGGATGGAGCTGCCCACCTTATATTCCACGGTGCCCACCACATCCCCGCTGTTGATGGGGGCCACCAGGGTGCCGATCTTGGTTTCGGCCATGGTGGAGATGACTGCCCTGAGCTGCTCCATGAAGGGGGTCATCAGCTGCAGCTGCTGATTGACATCCAGCCGGGGCGACACGGTCAACAGCCCACCCTGAGGGTCGTTCTTGGAGGCGTTCTGCACCTGCACGGGGAAGGACACGGGCATGCCCATGTCGATCAGATCCTGCACGGTGACCAGCTGGGACATCTGCTTGAAGCCAAAGTCGAACACGGCGATGGCGTCCTCAAACCGCTGGGCGTTGTAGGGGTCCTTGGTCTTGGCGTTCATGTTGGCGGAACGGGCCAGGTAGTCGGGATCGTCCAGCGTGCCGCCCAGCAGCACGGCGATGAGGGTGACGCCGCCCCGGGCCGCCGCCGCGATGAAGCATTTGCCCGCCAGATTGGTGTCGCCGGTCTTCACGCCGATGGCGTCAGGGTAGAGGCAGCTGATGGGGGTATAGGTGCCGTCGGACTGGGCGTCGATCAAAAGCCGGTTTGTGTTTTGCAGGGTGATGGCGTTGTTGCCGTCCACATCGGTGCAGGTATAGGTGGTGGTGCCCACAATCTGGCGGAAGGTCTCGTTCTGCAGGGCCCAGGCGGTGAGGATGGCCATGTCCCGGGCGGTGGAATAGTTTTTGCCGCTGTCGTCCTTGCCGTGAACGGTGGTGAAGTAGGAGTGGGTCATGCCCAGCTCCTGAGCCTTCTCGTTCATGAGCTTGGCAAAGGCCTTTGTGGACCCGGCCAGATGCTCGGCGATGGCGATGGCCGCATCGTTCCCGGAGGGGAGCATGAGACCATAGAGCAGATCCCGGATCCGCCACCTTTGGCCGGCCTCCAGGCCCATGAGGGAGTTGTATTGCTTGCGGAAGTTGACGGCCGCCTCGGAAACGGTGGCCTCCTCCTCCAGTCGGCCCGATTCGATGGCCAGCATGCAGGTGAGAATTTTGATGGTGCTGCCGGTGGAGCATTTTTCATCGGCGTTTTTTTCGATGCCAAAGAGGGCGGTGGTGGGATCGTTGGCGTCCACCAAAATGGCATACCGCGCCCGCAGCGTGCTCACATCGAAGCCGTCCGCATGGGCGGAAGGCGCGGGCAGCAGCAGGCAGAGAAACAGGAACGACAAAAGGAAACAGAAGGCTCGTTTAAGCATATATATACACCTCAAAGGGAAAAAGCATGCATTAAGTTTACCCCCGGACCGCACACCCTGTCAATGGCACAGATGCCAAACTTTTGTGCCTGAAAAATGAACATTTTATTACCTGCCGCGGGCCGCGGTGTCCTCGTTGATGAAGCGGACATGCAGATCCTTGCCGTCCGTCAAAACCAGGGCGCAGCTTTGAAGGGATCCGCCCCGGGGGCGGGAGAGAGAGCCCGGGTTCAAAAGAAGCCTTGGCCCATCCGCGGACAGATCCGGCATGTGGGTGTGGCCATAGAGGACCATGTCCGCATGGACCTCCTCCCCCCGATACAGCAGGGCGCTCAGGGAATAGTATCGGTGGCCGTGCAGCAGCAAAAACCGCTTTTTGTCCAGATCCACCGTCAGCTCCGGGGGGGCATCCGAGCGATAGTCGCAGTTCCCGCGAACGGCATACACCGGGCAGGAAAAGAGCTTTGCCAGCTTCTCTCCGTCGGCGGCATAATCCCCCAGATGAAAGAGGCAATCCAGCGGCGCAAGATGCTCATAGAACCGCCTGGCGGCCGAAATATCCCCGTGGCTGTCGGAGAAGACGCCGATCCTCATCGATCCGCATTCTCCCGGCGTAGAGCGTTTCTCAGCGCGTCCAGGGAGGCCCGGCGGTGGCTGACGCTGTTCTTTTCCTGGGCTGTCAGCTCCGCAAAGGCCTTCTTCAACGGCGGATAATAGAAGTAGGGATCATAGCCGAAGCCGTTCTCTCCGGCGGGGGCGCGGAGCAGCAGCCCCTCCGCCTTGCCCTCCACCACCAGGACCGGCTGCCCCCTGCGGGCCAGAGCCACCGCGCTGACAAAGCGGCAGGTCCGCTTTTCGTCGGGCACATCCTTCATGTTCTCCATGAGCAGAGCGTTGTTGGCCCTGTCGTCGTGGCCTTCGCCGGCATAGCGGGCGGAGTAGACCCCCGGCGCGCCGCCCAGCGCGTCCACGCACAGGCCGGAATCGTCCGCCAGCGCGGCGTCGAAGCCGCTCTGCGCCAAAATCTCGGTGGCCTTCTTCACGGCGTTCTCCCGGAAGGTTTTGCCGTCCTCTACCACATCGATGTCCAGACCCGCTTCCCGCAAGGTCACCATCTCGTCGAAATAGTCGGTCAGGATCTCCTTGATCTCCCGAACCTTGTGGGCGTTGTTGGATGCGATCAAAAGTTTCATGGTTATACCTGTTTCAAACCTTTCTTCAGAGTGTTGATCAAATCCGGATCGGGGGTCACCAGAATCGTCCGCTGGTTGGTGAAGATAACGAACCCGGGCTTGCTGCCCGAGGGCTTCTTCACATAGCGCCGGGGCACATAGTCCACGGGGACGGAGACCCCGTTTCGCTGGCTGCTGAAATGGACCGCCAGAGTGGCCGCCTCCAGCAATGTCTGCTGATCCGGCATCCCCTTGCTGTCCACGATCACGTGGGAGCCGGCGGCGTCCTTCACATGGAGCCAAAGGGCGTCCGCCGGGGCGCTGCGGGTGAGACGGTCGTTCTGCTCGTTGTTCTTGCCCACATAGATGGGGAGCCCCGTGGAGGAGGTGAACTGCAGCGGCATGGACCTGCCCGCCCTGGGCCGGGCGGGGCCCTTGACGGCGGAGGGGCGGATATACCGCTCCCGGATCAGCTCCTGCCGGATCTCGGCGATGTCGTCGCCGTTCTCGCAGTTGTTCAGGGAGAGCAGCTGGCTTTGCAGGTACAGCTGTTCCTCCTTCAGCCGGCCCATCTCGCCCTCGGCATAAGCCCGGGCGGCCTTCAGCTTTTGATACCGTTTGAAATAGCGGGCGGCGTTGTCCGCCACGGAAAGGGCCGGGTCCAGCTGGACGGTCACCTTCGTCGGCGGATATTCATAATAGTTCTCCACCGCCACGGCATCCGCGCCCTTAGGCCGCTCCCCATGGAAGCTGAGCAGCAGCTCCCCAAAGAGCCGGAGCCGTCCTTCCTCCTCCCCGCTCATCAGATCGCTGGTGAAGGCGCTGATCTTGTTTTCGCACCGCTTCAGGGCGTGCTCCAGGGTGGCTCGGAGGGACCCGGTCTCCCGAAGCATGCGGATGTGCACATCCCGCTCCCGATACCAGGCGTCATAGGCCTCCGACAGAGTGGGGAAGGGCGCTGCGTCGCTCCGATCCGGGGGACAAAAGGGAGCGGGTCCAACCCCCGGCACCAGGGTGGGGGAGAGCCGGCCGGCCTTCAGCGCCTGAAACGTGTCAAAGAGGCGCTGTCCCCGCTGCGCCTCAGAAAGGCCGTCGGGCAGCAGGAGCACGGCGATCTGCCGGGAGATGCCCATGTAGTCGTTCATCAGGGCCCGGGGGGAATCCAGGGCGGAAAGCTCCTCGAAGGTGGCCTCCAGAGGATTTTTCTTGTCCTGGAGCGGCAGCGCTTCATATTGCACGCTGGGCAAGCACACCCGCAAAGCCTCGGCCCCCACGCCGATGTGGCGCAAACAATCCAGGATGGTGTCGGTTTCGTCCAGCAAAAAGGCGTTGCCGTGCTTACCCATGAGCTCCACCACCAAAGAACAGACCGATTCGTCCATGAGCTCGTCCCGGCCGGAGAAGCGGAAGCGGACCGTCCGATCCAGCCCCGTCTGCTCCATGCCAGTGATCCGGCCGCCGATGAGCCGCTTTCTCAGCAGCATGCAAAAGGCGGGCGCGGCGGCCGGGTTCTCCGCCGTGTCCCGGGTGAGGGCGATGCGCCCGTTTTCGTTATGGATGTTGATGAGGAGCTTCACCCTGCCGCATGCTCCGCCGTGGCAGGATAGCAGCAGCGTGTCCTTGTCCGGCTGCTGCACCTTGTCCACCCGGGCACCCAGCAGGCCCCGGATCTCCCACAGCATGGCGTGGAGGGAAAGACCGTCCATGGCCATAGACCATTCCTCCTACAAAAAAACGGCCCTCTTTCCTGTTTCCATCGAGAAGGAAAGGGGCCGAACAGAATCTATACGTTTGGGGTTTAATTGGCGGACGCGCGCTTGCCGGCCAGCTGAGCCTTCTTGTGGTTGGCGGCATTCTTATGGATGACGCCCTTGGCAGCTGCCTTATCGACGGTGCTCACGGCATTGAGATAAGCGGCCTCGGCGGCTGCCTTATCCTCACCCTGGAGAGCCTCGTCATAGCGACGCAGAGCGGTCTTCAAAACGGACTTGTCCTCGCGGTTGCGAAGATTCTCCTTTTTGTTGGTGCCTGCACGCTTGATAGCAGATTTGATGTTTGCCACAGCATTTACCCCCTATAGATATTGTCCTTTGCACGAACCATGTTATTATACTAAAAGACTTTCAAAAAAGCAAGCCCTATTTTTATCATTTTTCCGGGATATTTTTTGCGCTTGTGTTCGGCGGGCCGGTGAAGTATAGTATCCTAAGGGAGAACCGTTTCCGCTCGCGGCGGAGGAAAGGATGGACAAATGAAACCCGTTGAGCAAAAGGATATCCTGTCGTATTCCTTTTTGTCGAATGTGCTCTACAACCCGGCAAAAAGCCGGGCGGCCTTCGTGGTCTCCAGGGCCAACGAGGCAGAGAACAGCTATGAATCCCGGCTCTGGCTCTATGAAAAGGAGGCGGTAAAGCAGCTCACCGACCTGGGCAAGGAACGGAGCTTCCTTTGGCTGGACGACGATCGGCTGATCTTCCCTGCGGTGCGCTCCGCCGCGGAGAAAAAGCGGGCCGAGGCCAAGGAGGAATTCACTTCCTATTATGTGCTGGATCTGAACGGCGGCGAGGCGCTGCCCTGTTTCACGGTGCCCTTCGGCGTCAGCGAGCTGAAGGTGCTGGACGAAAAGCATTTCCTGGCGGTGGGCGGCTTTGACAAGGCCCATCCGGATCTGTATGCCGCAAACGAGGAGACCCGCAAACAGGTGCAAAAGGAGCATGAGGACAACAAGGACTATGAGGTCTTCGACGAGCTCCCCTTCTGGCACAACGGGGCGGGGGTGGTCAACGGCCGGCGCCGGCGGCTGTTCCGCATCACCCTGGATCCCCTGACCATCGTTCCTATTTCCGGTCCGGAGGAGGACATGGGCGGCTTTGCGGTTCTGGGCGACGAGGTGTTCTATGCGGTCCAGACCCGGGGTGCCAGGATGCTGCTGAAGGAGTTCACCCTCAAAGCCCACGATCTGAAGACCGGCGCGACCCGGGAGGTGTTCCACACCGATGCCTTCATGCTCTCCACCCTGCAGACCGTGGGCAGCCGCATCCTGATCTCCGGCGGCGAGGGCAAGCGCCACGGCCTCAACGAAAACGATCATGTCTATGAGCTGAACCCGGTGAGCGGGGAGCTGAAACTCCTGTTCCCGGCGGAGCACAGCCTCTACAACAGCGTGGGCAGCGATTGCCGCCTGGGCGGCGGCCGGGAAGCGGTGGCGGTGGGGGAGAGCCTCTATCATCTCACCACTCGGGGCGGGAACGCCGTTCTCCATCGCCTGGATCCGGACGGCAGCGATATCCCCGTGTTCACCAAGCCCGGCGCCATGGACTGCTTCGACATGGCGGAGGGCAAAGCCCTGTGCGTGGGGCTCTATGATATGCGGCCCCAGGAGCTGTATCTCTGCGATCCGGCCACCGGGGAGGCAAAACGCCTCACCGACTTCAACGGCCCTGCCCTGGCGGATCGATATGTGGCCCAGCCGGAGCCCCTCTCAGTGAAAAGCGAGGGGTACGACATCCATGGCTGGGTCCTCAAACCCTTCGACTACGACCCGGCCAAGCGGTACCCCGCCGTCTTCGACATCCACGGCGGTCCCAAGACCGTCTATGGCTCCGTGTTTTACCATGAGATGCAGTATTGGGCGGGGAAGGGCTATTTCGTCTTTTTCTGCAATCCCAAGGGCAGCGACGGCGGCGACAACGACTTCGCCGACATCCGGGGCGGCTATGGGGACGCCGACTATAAAAACCTTATGGACTTCGCCGATGCCGTGCTGGCGGCCTATCCCGCCATCGATCCCAGGCGGGTCTGTGAGACCGGCGGCAGCTACGGCGGCTTCATGACTAACTGGATCATCGGCCACACGGACCGGTTCTGCTGCTGCGCCTCCCAGCGGTCCATCTCCAACTGGCTCAGCTTTGCAGGCGTGTCCGACATCGGCAGCTATTTCGCCTCGGATCAGACCGGCGGGGATCTCTTTGAAACCCCCGAAAAGCTGTGGGCCCAGTCTCCGCTGAAATATGCCAAAAATGTCAGGACACCCACCCTGTTCATCCATTCCGACGAGGACTATCGCTGCCCCCTGGAGCAGGGCCTGCAGATGTATTCCGCCCTTGTCGACCGGGATGTGCCCGCCCGGCTGTGCCTGTTCCACGGGGAGAACCACGAGCTTTCCCGCTCCGGCAAGCCCCTGCATCGCCTCCGCCGCCTGAAGGAGATCACGGACTGGTTCGACACATACAGCGGGGAAAAGAAATAAGATAACCAGAATACTATGGAAAAACGGATCACGCCGATGAGAAACAGAGTTTCCTCTCGGCGTGATTTCACAACTTCGTTGCATTTTCCAGTATATGGTTCGCTTGACAGGGATAAAATCGATGGTATAATAGGTTCCAGAAATTAGCACTCAGGATGCTTGAGTGCTAAATAATCAACAGGAGGCATTGTATATCATGCAACTGAAACCTTTGATGGACCGTGTGGTCGTGAAGCAGGTGGAGACGGAGGAGGTCAGCAAGGGCGGCATCATCCTCACCAGCGCGGCGAAGGAAAAGCCCCAGTTTGCGGAAGTCATCGCGGTGGGCCCCGGCGGTATGGTGGACGGCAAGGAAGTCACCATGCAGGTGAAGAAGGGCGATCGGGTGGTGTACAGCAAGTATGCCGGCACCGAAGTGAAGCTGGACGACGAGGAGTTCGTCATCCTCAAGCAGAACGACATTCTGGCCATCGTGAAATAAGGAGGAACATTAAGCTATGGCAAAGCAGTTGAAATACGGCGAAGACGCCCGCAAGGCATTGGAAAACGGCCTCAATCAGTTGGCCGACACCGTGAAGATCACCCTGGGGCCCAAGGGCCGCAACGTGGTTTTGGAAAAGAAATTCGGCGCGCCCCTCATCACCAACGACGGCGTGACCATCGCCAAGGAGATCGAGCTGGAGGACCCCTTTGAGAACATGGGCGCCCAGCTGGTGAAGGAAGTCGCCACCAAGACCAACGATGTGGCCGGCGACGGCACCACCACCGCCACCTTGCTCGCCCAGGCCATGGTTCATGAGGGCCTCAGAAACGTGGCCGCCGGCGCCAACCCCATGGGCATCCGCCGGGGCATCGAAGCCGCCGTCAACGAGGCCGTGGATGGCCTCAAGGCCCACAGCAAGAAGGTGGAAACCAAGCAGGAGATCGCTCAGGTGGCCTCCATCTCCGCCAGCGACAAGCGGATCGGCGAGCTCATCGCCGACGCCATGGAGAAGGTCGGCAACGACGGCGTCATCACCGTGGAAGAGGGCAAGACCATGAAGACCGAGCTTTCCGTGGTGGAAGGCATGCAGTTTGACCGGGGCTATTGCTCCGCCTATATGGTCACCGACACCGACAAGATGGAAGCGGTCCTGGACGATCCATATATCCTCATCACCGAGAAGAAAATCAGCAACATCCAGGACATCCTGCCCATCCTGGAGCCCATCGCCCAGAGCGGCAAGAAGCTCCTTATCATCGCGGAGGATGTGGAGGGCGACGCCCTGGCCAACCTGATCCTCAACAAGCTCCGTGGCGTGCTGAACTCCGTGGCCGTCAAGGCCCCCGGCTTCGGCGACCGCCGCAAGGCCATGCTGCAGGACATCGCCATCCTCACCGGCGGTCAGGTCATCTCCGATGAGCTGGGCATGGATCTGAAGGAGACCACCATCGACATGCTGGGCACCGCCCGCCAGGTCAAGGTGAACAAGGAGAACACCGTCATCGTGGGCGGCGCCGGCGATCCTCAGGAGATCAAAAACCGGATCAAGTCCATCCGGGCTCAGATCGAGGAGACCACCTCTGATTACGACAAGGAGAAGCTTCAGGAGCGCCTGGCCAAGCTGGCCGGCGGCGTGGCGCTGATCTCCGTGGGCGCGGCCACCGAGGTGGAGATGAAGGAAGCCAAGATGCGCATCGAGGATGCCCTTGCCGCCACCCGTGCGGCCGTGGAGGAGGGCATCGTGGCCGGCGGCGGTGTGGCGCTGCTGAATGTCGCCAAGCAGGTGGAGGCGCTCAAGGCCCGGACCGCCGGCGACGAGAAGACCGGCGTGGACATCGTGCTTCGCACCCTGGAGGCCCCCATGCGTCAGATCGCCAAGAACGCCGGCGAGGAGGGCTCCGTCATTGTGGAGAACATCAAGCGCAGCAAGAAGCTGGGCTACGGCTTCGACGCCGCCGACAACACCTATGGCGACATGCTCCAGAAGGGCATCATCGATCCCACCAAGGTGACCCGTTCCGCCCTGCAGAACGCGGCCTCCGTGGCGGCCATGGTCCTGACCACCGAATCCCTGGTCTGCGACATCCCCAAGCCCGAGCCTGCGGCTCCCGCACCCGGCATGGGCGGCGGCGACATGTATTGATCCAACCCCCGAAAAGACGGAAGGAGGGGCCTCGCGGCTCCTCCTTTTTGATGGGACGGATTCACTTTTTGAGCAGGTGGATGAGAAGCTCCGTGTCGCCGAATCGATCGATACCCCAAAAGGAGAATCCCAACTTCTCCTGCAGGGCGCGGCAGGCGATGTTTCTGTGCTCCGTTTCGCAGTCCAGATAGTCGATGCCCCGGTGGGCAAACAGATCCTGAATAAGGGCGGAGAGGGCCTCGAACATCAGCCCCTTTCTGCGTTCCGATCGGGCGACGGCAAAGGAGAGGGAGAGGCCCGTCATTTCCCGGAAAGCCGGATCCTTCGCCAGCCGTTCATAGGGCGGGTGCAGGGCGATGTGCCCCATGGCCTGACCGCTATCCTTTGGGATGAGAGCCAAAAAGACCGTGTTCTCTCGGAGCCACTGAAAGGTTTCCCAGGCGGACGCCCGGTCCGTGACCCCATGCAGCCCCAGCATGTCCTGCAGCTCCGGGTCCATGATATAGGCAAAATAGGCGTCAAAGTCCGCCGCTGCATGGGGGCGGACGGTCAGCCGTTTTGTTTCTATCCGAATCTCATCCATCTTGCTCACCTCTCCATAGAGTATACAAAAACTCACCTTGCTTTGCAATATCAAAAGGTTGAATCGGGGCGCCGCATCTGGTATACTATTGCCCGTCGCACATGAAGGAGAGAGCCGCATGAAGGAGTTTTTACGCATAGAGGACATCCCCGGAGGACAGGCGGGTCCGGAGCTGGTGGAGGGCTGTTTGGTGCTGGAGGGCGGCGCCTTCCGTGGCCTGTATACCCAGGGTTTTTTGGATGCCATGATGGAGAAGGGGCTGAACCTTTCCTGCGTCATCGGCGTGTCCGCCGGGGCCCTGGCGGGGGTCAACTATGTTTCGGGCCAGATCGGCCGCTCCGCCCGAACCAACCTCACCTTCCGCCACGACAGCCGATATGTGGGGGCCAGGTCCCTGCTTCGCAGCCACAGCATCCTGGATGTGGGCTTTCTCACGGAGGACCGGGGCATTCTGGAACCCCTGGACCGGGACCGGTTCGATCGGCCGGACCAGCGGTATGTGGCCGTGGCCACCGACTGTCGGACGGGGGAGGCGGCCTATTTTGAAAAGGGCCTCTGCCCGGATATCATGACGGCCGCCCGGGCCTCCGCCACCATGCCCTTCATCTCGCCCATGGTCATGCTGGAGGGCGTGCCCTATCTGGACGGGGGCTGCGCCTGCAAGATCCCCTATGCCTGGGCGCTGGAGCAGGGGTACGAAAAGATCGTCGTCATCCGCACCCGGGATGCGGGCTTTCGGGACCGGGGCAGGACCCGCCGGGAGCCTCCAACCCTGATGAAGCGGATGGCCAAGCGAGGGCTTCCCGTGGCCAGGCGCATCTATCGAGCCTATCCGCTTCTGGATCAGCAGATCGCCCGCCGGGAGCAGAACGCCCTGCGCCGGTTCTATCGGGAGTACCCCGCCCTGATGGCGGCCCTGGAGGCGGGCCCGGACCGGTATAACCGGCAGTGCGAGGAGCTGGAAAAGCTGGAGAATGAGGGCCGCCTGCTGCACATGACCCCCTCCCAGCCCATTCGGGTGAGCACCATCGAAGGGGACATTCAAAAGCTGTTGAACCTCTATACCCTGGGCTATACCGACTGCCTCAACCAGCTGCCCAGGCTTCGGGCCTATTTGAAAGTGCAGCCACATTCGGCAATTTCGGTTGAAAATACGGAAAAACTGTGATACGCTAATCACATAATGGACAGGAATGCGCAGGGAAAAGTGATCACCCGTGTGGAGGCGGAATCCCCGGCGGCCCGGGAGGGGCTGAGGACCGGGGACCTGCTGCTGTCCGTCAACGGGGAGCCGGTGAAGGACCTCATCGACTATGAGGCCCTGTCCGTTCGCGGCCGTCTCATCGTGGAGGTGGAGCGCGGGGAGGAGCGGCTTCGCTATCTGGTGCGCAAAAAGGTGGGGGAGCCCTTGGGGCTGTGCTTCGAGACCACCCTCATGGACCGGATGCAAACCTGCAAAAACCGGTGCCTCTTCTGCTTTGTGGACCAGATGCCCAAGGGCATCCGCAGCTCCCTCAACGTGAAGGACGACGACTGGCGGCTGTCCTTCATCATGGGCAACTATGTGACTCTCACCAACGTGTCGGAGGCGGAGTTTGGGCGGATCCTCAAGCGCCGGGTGAGTCCTCTGTATGTGTCCGTTCACGCCACGGAGCCCGCACTGCGGGTGAAGCTCATGAGCAACCCCACGGCGGGTCGGATCATGGAGCGCTTGACCGCTCTGAAGGAGGCAGGCATCACCTTCCACACTCAGATCGTTCTCTGTCCCGGTCTCAACGACGGGGCAGCTCTGGAGCGGACACTGGCTGACCTTGCCGCCCTCTATCCCTATTGCGCCTCCATCGCCGCCGTGCCCGTGGGCCTCACCAGGTTCCGGGAGGGGCTGTATCCCCTCCGGGGCTATACGGCGGAGGAGGCCCGGGCCCTGATCGCCTATGGGGAGGCAAAGCAGGCGGAATATAGAAAGGCGTGGGACGACACCTTCTTCTATCTTTCCGACGAGTGGTATCTGACGGCGGAGCTGCCCCTACCTCCCGCAGAGAGCTATGGGGACTTCCCCCAGATCGAAAACGGCGTGGGGCTGCTGCGGCTGTTCGAGCTGGATTTTCAGGAGGCCTTGGCGGAAAAGACGCCCCTGTCATCCATGCGTCGGGTGACCGTGGCGGGGGGCGTTGCAGCCAACCCCTTTTTTCGGGAATTGTATAAAGATTTATCGAGATATAATATTTATGCAGATGCGATCCCGGTGGAAAACCGCTTCTTCGGCGGCAATGTCCATGTGGCGGGGCTGGTGACGGCGGGGGACATCCTGGCCGCCTTTCCGGAGCCGGGGGGCGGGCCCCTGCTGATCCCCAAGAACATGCTGCGGGAGAAGGAAAACGTGTTTCTCGACGGCATCACCCTTTCTGAGCTGGAGCAGAAGATGGACCGCCGGATCATCCCCTTCAACGGCGGCAGGGAATTCATCGAACTGATATTTGGAGACGAACTATGAGCAAACCTTTGGTAGCCATCGTGGGGCGGCCCAACGTGGGCAAATCCACCCTTTTCAACAAGCTGATCGGCCGGCGGCTCTCCATCGTGGAGGACACCCCCGGTGTCACCCGCGACCGCATCTATGCGGACGCGGAGTGGCTCACCCACAGCTTCACCCTCATCGACACCGGCGGCATCGAGCCGGAGAGCGAGGATATCATCGCCGTCCAGATGCGGCGGCAGGCGGAGCTGGCCATCGAGACGGCGGATGTGATCCTCTTTCTGGTGGACGGCCGGGAGGGCATGACCGCCGCCGACGAGGAGGTGGCCGCCATGCTCCGCAAATCCAACAAGCCCGTGGTCCTGGCGGTAAACAAGTTGGACGCCCCCAAGTTCAACGACGCCATATACGAGTTTTATGCGCTGGGCCTTGGGGACCCCATCATCATCTCCGCGGGCCAGGGCCTGGGTCTGGGGGACATGCTGGACGAGGTCTGCGCCCATTTTCCGCCCCAGGCCGAGGAGGAGGGGGAGCATCCTCTGAACATCGCCGTGGTGGGCAAGCCCAATGTGGGCAAGAGCAGCCTGGTCAACGCCCTGTTGGGGGAGGAGCGGTGCATCGTCTCCAACATCCCCGGCACCACCCGGGACGCGGTGGACACGCCCTTCACCGTGGACGGGGCACCCTATGTTTTGGTGGACACCGCCGGCATCCGCCGAAAGCGGGCCGTGGAGGATGCCACCATCGAGCGATACAGCGTCATCCGCTCCCTGGCCGCCGTGCGTCGGGCGGATGTGGTGCTCATCGTGGCGGATGCGGAGCAGGGCCTGTCCGAGCAGGATGTGAAGATCGCCGGCTATGTGCATGAGGAGGGGAAGCCCTCGGTGCTGGTGGTCAACAAGTGGGACCTGATCGAGAAGGACACCAACACCATGAACCGGTTCAAAAAGGACATGCAGGTGGATCTGGCCTTCATGGACTATGTACCCTTTTTGTTCATCTCCGCAAAAACCGGCCAGCGGGTGAACAAAATCCTTGACGCGGCCAGGGAGAGCTATGCTCAGTCCGTTCGCCGCATCACCACCGGCACCCTGAACGACATCGTCAATGAGGCCATCTCCATGACGGAGCCTCCGGCCATGTCCGGCAAACGGCTCAAGATCTACTATGCCACGGAGGTTTCCGTGCAGCCGCCCACCTTTGTCATCTTTGTCAACGACGAAGGCCTGGTCCACTTTTCCTACAAGCGCTATATGGAAAACTATTTTAGAAAGACCTTTGGCTTTGCGGGCACACCCATCAAGATCATTTTCCGCAACAGAGGAAAGGAGGAGTAGCCGATGCTGAACGTGGTGCAGATCCAGACCGTGGCCATCATCCTTGTTCTCAGCTATTTCATCGGGAACTTCCAAACGGCGGTGCTGTTCTCCAAGCGCTTCCTCCACGATGATGTGCGAAAGCATGGCAGCGGCAACCCCGGCGCCTCCAACATGACCCGGGTCTTCGGCACCAAGTGGGGCGTGCTCACCTTTTTGGGCGACGCCTTCAAGTGCTTCCTGGGCGTGGCCCTGGGGGCATACCTGGGCCGATGGTGGGGCATCGCTGTGCAAAAAAGCGCCCTGGACTTTGCCCTGGGCGGCTATATCGGGGGCCTGGGCGTGGTGCTGGGCCATTGCTATCCCGTGCTCTATCGCTTCAAGGGCGGCAAGGGCGTGGCCTGCTTCTTCGCCTTCATGTTCTTCAGCTTTCCTCTGGGCGGGGCCATCACCTTCGCCTTTGCCCTGGGGGTGTTCTTCCTGTGTCACAAGATCTCCCTGGTGTCCATGACCAGCTCCATGCTGTTCACCATCCTCTGCGCGGTGAACCATGCCCAGCGGCCCTGGCTGTGGCTCTTTGCCCTCGTCTGCACGGCGGTCATCATCGTCCGCCATCGGGACAACATCAAGCGCCTCATCGCCGGCACAGAGGGCACCATCAACTATTGACGGGAGGTTTTTTATGTCCATTCTCATCAAACCCATGGAGACCGATGCGGAGATCAAGGGCAAGGCCTTTGTGCATTGGAAGTGCTGGCAGGAGGTGTATCCCGGCCTGGTGAGCCAGGAATATTTGGACAATCTCACGCTGGAGAAGGTGGAGGAAAAGGCCTTTCAATGGCGGGACAACATCCTGGTGGCCAAGGAAGGGGAGCGGGTGGTCGGCTTCGTGGGCTATGGCAAGGGGTCGGATGCGGACACCGGGGAGGTGTTTGCCCTCTATGTGCTGCCGGAGTTTCACGGCACCGGTGCGGGACGGCAACTGATGGACGCGGCCCTGGAGGATTTGGCGGCCTATCCCAAAATCTGCCTTTGGGTCGTGAAGGGCAACGGCCGGGCCATCCGCTTCTATGAGAAATGCGGCTTTCGCCTGAACGGGGCGGAGAAGATGGTCTCCTCCGTTGGGGCCGCGGGGCAGCAAATGGTGAGGGAGAAATAAACTATCTCTTCCTCCTTTTTGTCACTTCTTTGCTGTGGGGCCCGCATGAGAACGCCTCAAGTGGACTGGCGTTCGATGATTTCGGCGCAGATCAGCATCTTTTTGCTGACGCGCTGGTCAGAGAGCAGGGCGAGGATATTGCGCGCGGCGGTCATGGAAACATCATAGAGCATATTGTCCAGCGAGGTCAGGGAAGGGATGCTCAGCTGGGCGTAGTCTGAGTTGTTGATGCCGACCACAGCAACATCGTTCGGCACGCGCTTTCCAAGATCCGCAAGCGTGCGAAGCCCTATTATGGCCAGCCGATCCTCCGAATAAATGATGCTGTCGATTTGCGGATGCCGCGCCATCATTTCCCTGGTGGTCTGACTGATAACGGCGATATCGTTGCCGCATTCATATTCGATCGGTTCCTCCGAGGGGAAAAACCGAGCCATCCCGGCTTCATATCCAAGCTTCTTCTGCTCGTTGCTGGGTGTGGTCTGGTTCATGAGGAACGCCGGGTGCTTTTTTCCTTTTTGATGGAGCAGGGCGACCGCGTCGGTCACTCCGTTCAACTCATCGGCCAGGATACCGTAGACATTTGGGGCATTGAAATATCCGTTGCAGATGACAACCGGGATCGACGGCAGATAGAGGGCGATGGCGTTTTTGACCACATCGGATTGATAGATCGACCCCATTAGGATCAGAGCTTCGATTTTGCGCTGACTCAACAGCTGGATATAATTCACCCAGTTTTTTTCGTCGCGTCCCGTGTTGTGGATGAGACAGGTGTAGCCGTGCATGGAAAGCTCGCGCTCGATATAATAAATCCCATCCGTATGCTGCGTAGTTCGGATATCCGTGATGAGAACGCCGATCATGTGAGAAGCCTGTTTCACCAGGCCCCGCGCGGCTTCGTTGGGAATGTAATTGTGCTCCGCCAGCAGTTTCATGATCCTGTCGCGGGTCTTTGCGTTGACATTCCCTTTGTTGTTGACAACACGTGAAACCGTGCTTGCAGAAACACCTGCCATTTTGGCGACATCATATATGGTAACTTGCATATTCCCTCCGATACGTTTATTTTAGAGGATAGACAAACGCTTGTCAAACAGAAAATGAAATGGTTTTCAGGAATACAAGGAATCAAATACCAACCGTTTTCCGTTTGCTTTTATGGGAGAATGGGCGCATGGCCGCTCCGACAGAGGAGGATTCAGGACAAAAATCCTTTATTTTACTATATTACCAGGAAAAGTGATCGATTGCAACCAGAAACAACGAGCAGATTCCTTCGCAGAAACGACAAAAAAAGCGGATCAGTTTGGATACAAGGCGGGACACGGGGATGATCACTCTGCGGAACCTGGTCAACGACAAAGGCGAGCGAGGGGGAAAGGGCCCCGTGCTCGCTCATACGAATGTCCTTCGGCGACATGGCGTTTTTGCACTCGCATACTGGATTCCCATCAAAACAGTTTCCTTACACATGCTCAAGCGATTATAATGCAATCGATTGTTTTATAATCGATTGCAAAGCGGGAAAGGTTCATGGCTACTCGCTTGACATTCGTGAGAGGCGCCCCCGAAAAAACAAGGATATAGTAGTGTTTTTTCGAGAATGCAGAAATTATTACGCATTTATTTCGAGAAAACTCTTGAAATTGTTAGGACAGCACTATATAATCATATACAGAAACCGATTGCAACAATTTGACTGCAGCCTGTATGCGTAGCATTGAACACAGAAAGGGATGGAGAAATGAGGATCGCTGTACTTGGCGCCGGTGCGATGGGTATGTTGTTTGGAGGATACTTGTCGAGGAATCATGAAGTCTGGCTGATTGAGATCGATCCTGCTCGCGTGGAAAAAATCAATCAAAGCGGCATATGCATCCATGAGAAAGAGGAGATCCTGCACTTCCATCCGCATGTGTCTTTCGACTCAAAACAGATCGGTCCGGTGGATCTTGTGCTTGTGTTCGTAAAGGCAATGTTCACGGAAACCGCGCTTGAAGCGAACAGAGAGCTGATCGGCAAGGACACATATTTGATGACGCTTCAGAACGGGGCGGGGCATGAGACGAAGCTTTTGAAATACACGGACGCCGAGCATGTCATCATTGGCTCGACCCAACACAACAGTTCTCTTTTGTCAAACGGCGTCGTGCAGCATGGCGGCGTTGGAAAGACCTCCATTGGATTGATCCAAGGGAGCAGTCAGATCCTGGCGCCTATCGCAGAGGCGTTCACAGCATCCGGCTTGGAATGCGCGACCTGTGACAATGTCAAGCAACAGATCTGGAAGAAGCTCTTCACAAACACCGCCGCCAGCTCCTTGACGGCTGTTTTGCAGGTTCCCCTTGGATTTATTGTGGAAAACGAATTTGCGCACCGGGTCATGAGCAAGCTGTGCCAGGAGGCAGTGGCCGTAGCCGAGGCGGATGGGGTTGCAGGTTTGGAACTGAAACATGTGATCGCAGATGTGGAGACGGTGTGCAAAAACGCGAAAAACGGCTATACATCCATCTATTCCGACATTCAAAACGGACGCCGAACGGAGGTCGATACCATCAGCGGCAGTGTGGTCGAAAAGGCAAAAGCTTTGGGAATAGATGTGCCGTATCATGAAATGCTGGTTGCTTTGATTCATGCCATGGAGCATAGAACGCTGACTTAAAAAAGGCAAATCGGATTTTTTTCGATGATGAAACAACTGTGTTGATTGAAAGGAAGTAACGTATGAGCGAACCGGTTTCTCTGAAGGGAAGAACAACGCTGCGTGAGGTGCTGGAAAAGGAGCAGATTTTTGCCCCCTGCATCTGGGATTGCATGTCGGCGAGAGTGGCTGAATTGGCTGGGTTTAAGGCGGTGCTGCTGAGCAGTGCCTGTCTTTCGTATAGCATGATCGGCATGCCGGATATTGCGCTGATCACCTCGGACGAGCTTGTGGCGGCAACGGAACGGATCTCTGCCACATGTAAACTTCCGCTGATCGTGGATGCGGATGAAGGATATGGCGACAGCCCTCTAAATGTGTACCGCACCTGTCAGCGATTGGCAAGGGCGGGAGCGATGGCGATCACTATAGATGATTCAACCGCCATCAGAGGATTGGAGCGGGCGTATGCAGGCGGCGCAACGTATTATTCAAACGATGATTCTGCAGAGAACAGGATTCAGCTAAAGATTTGCAGCACGGAGGCGTTGTGCGCAAAGATCAAAGCCGCAGTGGCCGCCGTGGAGGGAACGGATTGCATGATCATCGCCAGAACCGCTGCCAAACGCATATTCGGATTGGAAGACGCAATCGAAAGAATGGCAAGATGTGCTGCTTTAGGCGCCCATATGACCATGGTGCTGAACATCGGAAGTTTGGAGGAATGCAGGAAAATCAATGATGCCATTCCAGGATGGAAAATGTTCCCGGATGTGTATTCGGTAAACGGCGAACCGGTGGTGAAGCTGGAAGATATCGAAAAACTTGGCTTTACTCTTGTGACATGCCACTTTCTGGAGAAAGGGGCCATGTGGGGGATGATGGAATATGCCCAGCACACCATTCAGGACAAGAGCACGGCGTATGCGGACAATCACGATATGAATGGGACCTTTGAAAACGGATGGATGGGCGTACAGGTCGCTCTTTCTGATTTTCAAAAGTGGCTCTCCTTGGAGGATACATTCAATACAGTCGAATAGGTATCGGAAATGAAAGACAGGATATGGGTTCAGGCCGCGATAGATGTCACGGACCTGGAGCTGGCGAAGAAGATAGCTTTTATGGCGTTGGACAATGGGGCGGATTGGCTGGAGATCGGAACACCGCTGCTGTATACCTATGGCCACAAAGCGATTGGAGAGATCAGAAGAGCTGTGGGGAAGGATGTACCCTTGGTGGCAGACTATAAGTCCCCCTTTGCGGCGCTCTGTGTTCCGCAAGCTGCGGAGCAGGGGATAGATTATGTCATGCTTTCCCCTGGATATAATGATTGGGCTCTATCGCATTCCATCCATGTTTGCAAAGAGTATGAAGTGGATCCGATTTTTGACATGAATGTCAAGCCAGAAGATTTACCGGCGCAGATAGAAAAGCTGGTAAAACACGGAGCGAAATACATTTTCACGCGGCATTATTCTGCCGTGCTGAACGATGACGGCGAACTGGTTAAAACCAACAATTTTCCGGGGATCATGCTTCCGGATAAGCAGTATTTCCTTGGAATCACCAGCGATGATCTTGAAGAAGCGAAGGACAGCATAGCTTGCGGCGCTGACTGGATCACCTTCGGCTGGGTATTGCGCAACGCGGATGCTGCTTCCTGCAGACATTGGATAAACGAGCTGCATGAAGCGGGTTATCACAAATAAAACGAAAGGAAAGCAAAGTAATGAGCGAACCGGTATCATTGAAAGACAGAGTTTCCCTAAAGGAGCTTGTGGCAAAAAAGCAAGTGTTTGCCCCCTGTATTTGGGATTGCATGTCTGCGAGAGCTGCTGAGCTTGCAGGATTTGAAGCAGTGCTGCTCAGCAGCGCGTGCCTGTCCTACAGCATGTTGGGCATGCCGGACATTGGCCTGATCACTTCTGACGAGTTGGTTGCCGCCACAGAGAGGATCACCAATACCACCAGGCTCCCGGTGATCGTGGACGCAGACGAAGGGTATGGCGATAGTCCTTTGATGGTATATCGAACCTGCCAAAGACTGGCAAAGGCCGGCGCGATGGCGATCAGCATCGACGACACAACGGCCATCCGCGGCTTTGAGCGGCTGTTCCAATGGGGCGCCAATTATAATGACGGCGTCAGCAAGATCAACATGAAGCTCTGCAGCATGGAGGACTTCCTGGCGAAGATCAGAGCGGCTGTCAAAGCGGTTGAAGGCACTGAATGCATGATCATTGCCCGAACTGGAGCAAAGCGGGTGAATGGCTTCGAGGATGCGATCGAAAGAATGGTCCGCGCAGAGGAGCTTGGCGCGCATATGACGATGGTACTCAATATAGCCACACTGGAGGAGTGCGAGACGATCAACAAGCGGTTGCCTGGCTGGAAGATGTTCCCGGATGTGTATTCCGTAAACGGCGAACCCATTGTAACTTTGAAGCAGGTTGAGGATCTCGGATTCAATTTGGTCACCTGTCATTTTCTTGAGAAGGGCTCCATGTGGGGCATGATGGACTATGCCAAGCATGTCTTTGAGGATGGAAACACAGCGTATGCCGACACCCATGATATGGGAGGCATCATGGAAGAGTATGTACATAGCCCGGCAGGATATTATGGAGAGTTTTCCGAGTACTGGAAATGGTTTGCTCTCGAGGACGAGTTCAACAACAAGAAATAACAATAGAACAGATCGATTGAGTAGCGCAAATAAAAATCTAAAGGAGGCGTAACCATGAAAAGAACAATAGCTATCCTACTTTCCCTCTGTTTGCTGGTATCCTTCTGCGCGTGCAGCAAGGGGACTTCCTCTTCCGGCGGAGAAGCGGTTGCTCCTTCCGATGCGAAGCAAGAAGCGCCGCAGAGCTCCGGCACAGATGCGGCACCGGTCGAGAAATCAAAGAGCGGGGGCACAGCGGTTATTGCGGTGACCGGTGATACATCAACGATCAACCTGTATGAGATCCGTGGCGTATCCGATTCCCTCTACGCAGAACAGCTGTTTGAGGCGCTGATGCGGTTGGACGAGAACGGAAAGCCCGTTCCGTTCTTGGCCGAATCCATGACAGGCGACCCGGAAGCGCTGACTTACACGATCGTGCTGAAAAAGGGGATCAAGTTCCATGATGGATCCGAGCTGACGGCAGAGGTCTGCAAATGGAATCTGGATATGTACAAGGAGTATGGCGTTCTCAGCAGCTCGTTCATGGGCAAGATCGACAACATCGAAGTGGTCGACGACTATACGGTTGTGATCCATATGTCCAGCTGGGATCCGTTCCTCCCCAACAACATGGGTCGGGCCAATGGCTGCGGCTACATGGCGTCCAAGAAAGCATACGATGAAAATGGCTTTGACTGGGTAAAGGAGCATCCGGTTTCCACTTCCGCCTTCAAGTTTGTGAGCTGGGAACGTGACACCAAGATGACGCTGGAACGATTCGATGATTACTGGCGTGGAAAGCCGAACCTGGATAAAGTGGAAATCGTTGTTTATGCAACGCCTCTTGTGGCTCAGGCAGCTCTTGAAGCCGGGGAAGTGCACGTTGTTTACAGCGCATCCTTCGATATGGCCGATTATCTGAAAGAAGCCGGCTATAACGTAGTTGCGTCTGCAACGCCAAGCAACTGCTATTCTCTGCCGTTTGACTGCACCGACGAGACGGATCCGCTCTCCAATGTGCTCGTTCGTCAGGCACTCTGCCATGCCATTGATTCCCAGGCGATCATCGATGCGGTTTTCGGCGAATATGCCAAATTCAGCACGCAGTATTCCTGGCCAGGGAGCGAATACTACAATGACTCGGTGGTGTATGAGTATGATGTTGCAAAGGCAAAGGATCTGTTGGCTCAAGCCGGATATCCGAACGGCTTCAAGACGGTGATTCATTCTGTTGCAGCAAGCCCCTATTCCGACATCTGCCAGATCGTCAAAGAGCAGCTTCTTCTGATCGGCGTTGATGTAGACATTGATAACACCGATACGGCCGGGTATTTGGCAAACATCAATGGCTGGGGTCAGGGCATGCTGATCCATCCCATGGGCCTTGCAAACGGTCCTGCGGCACAGATGGCAGCCAACTGGGTGCAGGGCTTGAGCGCGGGCCTTGGCATCACGACCATGCTCCATCCGGATGATCTGAACGACCTGATTCAAAAGGGCATGTCGCAAAGCGGAGAAGATCTGATCAATACCTTCAAAGAGGTCCAGGGAATGATCTTTGGAAAGTATTGCATGATCAAGGTGATCGGCTGCGTGTCCGCTATTTCCATCGTGAGTCCGGAGCTCAAGGATAGTGGATTTGGCGCCGTAACCTCCGCCGGTGCCTATGACATGTATAAAGCGTATCTCGAAAAATAAACTGATTGTTTGCCTTCGATGACTTGTCCTGTACTAGGTGATTCCTTCACCTAGTACAGGCTTGATATTAGTGTTCTTCCAACGAGGGGTTATCATGGTAAGATTTATTATCAGACGCATTCTGATTTCTTTCCTGATCGTTTTTTTAGTCTCGGTTTTTTCATTCTCTTTGATGCATCTGCTTCCGGGTGATCCGGCCAGGATTGCTTTGGGGCAAGATGCATCGCAGGAAGATGTGGATGCACTCAGAGCTAAAATGAATCTGGACAAACCAATCATAACCCAGTATTACCTATGGATAAGCGGGATGCTGCGGGGAGACTTTGGTGATTCTATCGTGTACAATCGTCCTGTAAGGGATATCATTGTGCAAAGATTACCGAAAACCGTTTCGATAGGTGTTCCTGCGCTGATCATTTCAGTGGTTCTGGGCATTGTTTTCGGCGTTGTTTGCGCGGTCAAACGTGGCAAAGCGATAGACCAAATCCTGACATTCATCACCACGCTCGGGATCGGAACCCCACAATTTTGGATAGGGATCCTGGGCATTTATCTCTTTGCAATAAAGCTGCGCTGGCTTCCCATTCAAGGATATGTTGCTCCTTCGGAAAATTTCTTTGAATACAGCAAACATGCCGCTCTTCCCGTGTTTGCTCTTTCCATATCCATGATAGCCTCCATTGCAAGACAGACGCGCTCAAACATGTTGGATGTGATCAACCAGGATTTCATCCGGACCGCGAAAGCCAATGGCGTAGTGAACAGCAGCATCATCTTCAAGCATGCGTTGAGGAACACGTTGATACCCATCATCACCATCGTCGCCATGCAGGTCAGAAATGTGATCGGAGGTTCTCTGATCGTAGAAAACATTTTTAACATTGCAGGCATTGGGGCGCTGTTAAACGTGGCGGTGAACAACCGGGATTATCTGATCGTGCAAAGCTGTGTTCTGATCATTTCCCTTGTGACGGTCGTATGCAACTTTGCGGTGGATATCCTCTATGGGGTCATCAACCCCCAGATCAGGATGACAAGGGGGTGAGAGGCAATGAAAAAGAAAAACGACAGGCTAAACCAGGCGATCAGAGTTTTCTTCAGCCGCGGTATCATCGTAAAGATAAGCTTCGCGATAATCGTGCTTCTCATTTTGGTTGCTATTTTCGCCCCGGTATTGACGCAATATACGGAGACAGAACAGCATCTCAATGACAAACTTGCCAAACCTTCAAAGACATACCTTCTCGGAACGGATAACCTGGGCAGGGACTTGCTGACAAGGCTTTTATACGGCGCCAGGATATCGCTGGAAGCCAGCGTTTTATCGAGCCTGATCGCGGCATGCGTGGGGATCATGTTTGGGCTCGTTGCGGGATACTATTCCGGATGGATCGGCAGCGTCATAATGCGCCTGACAGATGCTCAGCTCTCCATGCCGCCGCTGGTTCTTTGCATGGTGCTGGCGGCGTTGCTTGGAGGCGGAGTCGTCGGCGTGTGCATTGTGATCGGCATCACGATCATGCCGGGATACATTCGCATGATTTACGGCCAGGTGCTCGCACTGCGGGAAAATGATTTTATCGTTGCTTCGAAGCTGGTCGGCCAAAGCAGCTGGAAAATATTGCTTTTTCATCTGCTGCCCAACTGCTTCCCCACGATCATAGTGATGTTCACGATGAATTTAGGCACCGCGATCATGCTGGAATCGTCTCTAAGCTTCCTGGGAATTGGAATCAAGGCGCCAACGCCGGCTTGGGGCAGCATGGTGTCGGAGGGATACAATTATCTGGTTATGAGACCATATTTGTCCATCATTCCGGGTTTGTGCGTCATGCTGGTGGTGATCGCTTTCAATATCGTCGGCGATGCCGTGAGAGACGCGATAGATCCGAGATTGAGAGGTAAGCTTTGATGAGTGAACGGTTGTTAGAAGTCAAACATCTGCGCACATCTTTTTTCACCTATTCAGGGGAGGTAAAGGCTGTCAACGATGTGTCTTTCCACGTGGATAAAGGTGAAATCGTGGCGATCGTCGGTGAAAGCGGCTGCGGGAAGTCTGTTACGCAGATGTCGATCATGCAGCTGGTTCAGACACCGCCGGGCAAGATCGTCGGCGGCGAAGTATGGTTTGAAGGGCATGATCTGCTAAAACTGTCTCAGAAAGAGATGAGAAAGATCAGAGGCTCGCAGATCGCCATGATCTTCCAAGAGCCCATGACGAGCTTGAACCCCGTATATACGATCGGATCACAGATAACGGAAGTGATAAGAACGCACACGAAGTGCACGCGCAAGGAAGCCTGGCAAAAGGGCGTTGAGGCGTTGGAGACCGTCGGGATACCTGAGCCGGCGCTTCGCATGAAAAACTATCCCTTTGAGATGAGCGGCGGGATGCGGCAACGCGTTCTGATCGCTGTCGCTGTGGCATGCAAATCAAAGCTGATCATTGCCGACGAACCTACCACGGCCTTGGATGTGACGACTCAGGCCCAAGTTATGGAGCTCTTGCTTAAAATTGTGAAGGAGCAGGTGAAATCCCTGATCATAGTCACCCACAATCTCGGACTCGTCACCCGTTATGCCGACAGGATATATGTTATGTATGCCGGACGGATCTTTGAGTCCGGAACCACAAAGGAGATCATCACCAACCCGAAGCACCCGTATACAAAGGGGTTGCTCCTTTCCGTTCCGAAGCTGGATGGAAACAAGGAGGACGAACTGATTCCCATAGAGGGTGCGCCGCCGTCCTTGGCAAACCTGTCGAATCATTGCGCCTTTGCGCCAAGATGTCCGTATAAAACGGGCAAATGTGATGAGGCGCCAATTCCAGAACTCAGGTTGGTTGGAGCAGATGATCATTGCGTGGCATGTCATCTGCTGTCGAATGAGGAATGATTATGGAAAACGCAGATAAGATACTGATCGTCAAGAACCTGAAAATGCAGTTTCCGGTCAAGCGGACGGGGATAGGGGAAAAAAGGAAATATCTGAAGGCCGTTGATGATTTCAGCATTGAAGTCGAGCGCGGAAAAACCTTTGGCCTGGTCGGGGAATCCGGCTGTGGCAAAACGACGGCGGGGAAGTGTATCCTTCGGATCTTTCGACCGACTGAGGGCAGCATCCTCTACAACGGGCGGGATATATCCACAGCATCTGAGCGGGAATTGCGGGATATCCGCAGAGAGATCCAGCTGATTTTTCAAGATCCTTATGGGTCATTGGACCCTCGCCAATCCGTCCGGTCCATTCTCAGGGAAGCGATCGTTTCCGACAATCAACCGCATAAAAGCGCAGAGATCAATGAGAGGATTTCGGAACTGTTGAGTTTGGTTGAACTCCCTGAGGAAATGAGTGATCGGTATCCTCATGAGATGTCCGGGGGACAAAGGCAGCGGTTGGGGATCGCCCGGGCTTTGGCGTGTAATCCAAAGCTGATTGTTTGCGACGAGCCGGTATCGGCTTTGGATGTTTCCATACAGGCACAGATCATCAATCTGTTCAAAAAGCTCCAGAAGAAATTGAATCTGACCTACATTTTTATCGCGCATGACCTTGCGGTGGTCAAACACATTGCAGATGTGATCGCCGTGATGTATCTGGGGAGCATCGTGGAGATGATGACGGCTGATGAACTGTTCCAAAACCCCATACATCCCTACACAAAAGCCCTGCTTTCCGCGGTGCCGATCACGGATTATTATGCCGAGCAGGGGCGAAATCGCATCATTTTGGAGGGCGAAGTGCCGAGCCCGGTGAACATGCCCTCGGGATGCCCCTTTCATCCGAGATGCGCCTATGCAACGGAGCGATGCAGAACGGAAAAGCCACATCTTGCAAAGTGCTTCGATGGACACTTTGTGGCGTGTCATGTTATGAAACCAGATGGCGCAGAAAAATGATCAAAATCGGCAGAAAGAATCCGAATCGTTTTTAGCAGAGGCGTTGGCCTATGCGGAGGATGAGCCGCAGCCGCTTCGGGGGGCACGAGATTTCTTTGCGATACGCCTTCCTCATTCTGTGACGAAAGGAATGCTCTATCGGGATCTGCTTCGGCTGATTCTGCCTACCGGAGTAGAATATGGGCTGCTACAGCTGACCGGCATGTTCGACCAGATGCAGGTGGGGTCAATCGGAGAATATGCGGTTGCGGCGGTGGGGGTGGCATCACAGATCAAGTCGATTTTCATGACGCTGTTTGTGGCCGCCAACATTGGCGTCACGGCGTCGATCGCCCGAGTGGTCGGTGAGGGCAGGGATGAGGAATCGTCCTGGTATCTGGAAAACGGTATTGTCATCTCAGGCGCCATCTCCGCCATCGTGACCTGTTTGGGATTTCTCCTTGCAAAGCCCCTGTTGCGGCTTGCAGGGGCGCCTGACGAGCGGACTCTTTCCCTTGGCATCGAATACCTTCGGATCTGCATGATCGGGTTTATCCCCCTGGCGTTTACATCAACGGTTACCGCTGCCCTGCGGGGAGCAGGGAATGCCAAAGCTTCCCTGGTGTATAGTGTCACGGCAAATTGCATCAACATCTTTTTGAACTGGCTGTTGATCCAGGGCAACTGGGGATTCCCCCAGATGGGCGTACGCGGAGCGGCGATCGCGACGGTCACCGGACAGATCATAGCAGGCGCGTTGGCCTTTGTCAGCTGCAGGCATTCGAAAAAAGGCGTGCGATTCTCTGTTTCAGGAATACTGCGGAGAGTCCAACGGCGGTACTTGCGCGTGATCCTGCAGATAGGCCTTCCCTCCATGCTGGAGCAGATCGTTTTGCGCACCGGCATCGCCATGTTTACCAGGGTGGTAGCCTCTTTAGGAACGGTGCTGTATGCTGCCCACACGATTTGCATTAGCATCCAGGCCTTGACATTCATGACTGGAATGTCGTTTTCCGTAGCTATGACGACCTTAGCCGGGCAAAGCATGGGGAAAGGGCGACAGGATATGGCGGCGTTGTATGCAAAGTATTGTGTGCGGATCAGCATGACGGTCTCGGTGCTGCTCATGGCGGTTTACTATTTCCTTGGCGAAAGGATCATCGGACTATATAACGGAGATCCGAGGATCGTTGCAGCAGGCATAGAACCGCTTCGTATCGTAGCGATCATTCAGCCGTTCACCGCCTTTCTATATGTTTTTGGCGGCGCATTGCGGGGAGTCGGCGACACAAAATATGTGGCGTTCGTCATGATGATCACAACGTTCGTATGCCGACCTGCCATAGCGTTCATAGCGATCCGGGTGCTTGGCGTCGGCTTGAAGGGCGCATGGTGGGCATTGTCTGTGGATCAGATCATCGGCGCCATATTTACAATCGCCCATTTTGTTTCCGGAAAATGGAAGATCACAATGATAGAGGAGGAATGAAAATGAAGAAGAGCCTTCGAGATCTTTGCGGCCAGAAGCAGGTCTTCGCGCCCTGTGTATGGGACTGTATGTCAGCCCGAGCGGCGGAGGCCTGTGGCTTCGAGGCCATATTGCTTTCGGGCGCATCCTTTGCCAGCAGCCAGGATGGCGTGCCGGATATCGGTTTGATCAGTTCCGATGAGCTGGTGCGCGGCACGTATGCTTTGGCACAGTACACCCAGCTCCCCTGCATCATAGATGCAGATGATGGATACGGGGAGACGCCGCTGCATGTATATCGCACGGTGAAGCGGCTGGCTCAGGCGGGCGCTATGGCGATCACGATCGATGATACGACCGGATTCAGAGGCTTTGAACGTTGGTTCTATGCCATGAGGAATCTCGAGAAGAAAATCGAGCATCCGGTGGTGTCCAGGGAAAACTGGCTGTCAAAGATCAAGGCGGCGATAAAGGCTTGCGAAGGGACGCCGTGCATGATCATCGCCAGGACGGAAGCAAAGGTGGAATTCGGCTTGGAGGAAGCGATAGAGCGGGCGCTTTTGGCAAGGGAAAATGGAGCCGAGATGACGCTCATCATCGGCATCTCCACGGAGGAAGAGGCTGAAATCGTTGGAAGAAGAGTCCCGGGATGGAAAATGTGGCCCGATGTAATGTCCAGAAACGGTAAACCGGATGTGACGCTCGATAAGCTGAACGGGTTGGGGTTCAACCTGGTAACCTGCCATGTGCTTGAAAAAGGCGCAATGGAAGGGATGATCACGTATGGCCGAAAAACGCTGGAAGATCGAAGCACCGTTTTTCACGATACCAGAACCATGGATCGATCGGTTGATGGACTGGATGATCATTTGATGCACTGGTTCAGGGAAGAGGAAGAATATCGCTCCATAATAACGAGTCTACAATAAGATGCACCCCTGGGGCAGGGCAGCGCAATGGAAGAGAACAAAAATCATAGGCAAAGGAGAAACGTTATGGCAGACTATTTTGGTGAAAAAAGAACGACCCTGAAGGAATTGGTGGCGAAAGAGCAAGTCTTTGCTCCCTGTGTTTGGGATTGCCTTTCGACCCTGTGTGCCCAAAGAGCCGGCTTCAAGGCGGTCCTGCTGAGCAGCTCAGCGTTGGCAAACTGCCAATTTGGGTTGCCTGACTTCAAGTTTCTCACGATCGACAATGTTGCTGAAGCTGTCAACCGAATCACCAGTGCGTATGATATTCCGCTCATCGTCGATGCAGAGGATGTCTATAGCAGTTCCCCTGTGGTCGTCTACCGGAACATTCGTAAACTTGTGGAAGCGGGAGCCATGGCTATCTCGGTGGATGACGGATGTGCGCTGAGCGGCTGGGAGCGGATCATGTATGATCGGGAAAAGAAGCAGACGAAAGATGTATATTTGTACAACAACGTGCCCCATGAGGTGATCAGGAGGGAGGATTTTTACGAGAAAATCAAGGCCGCCGTAGCCGCTGTTCAGGGATCGGATTGCATGATCATTGCCCGCAGCGAGGCGAAGCTGCAGTTTGGGTATGAAGAATCATTTGAAAGGCTGGAAAAGGCTGCGGAGCTTGGAGCGCATATGACGATGTGCATCGGGCTGGACAACCTGGAGGACAGCAAGCGTATGGCGCAAAGGCTTCCCGGCTGGAAAATGTATCCCGATGTGATGGCGAGAAATGGCGAAACGGATGTAAAACTTGAAGATATCGAAAAACTGGGATTCAATTTGGTGACCATGCACTATCTGGAGAAGGGCGCCATGTACGGAATGATGATGATGGGAAAAGAGAACTATAAAAACAACAATTCCGTATTTTCCGAACTCTTCGATACGGGTGACTATCTGAAGGGAATGGAAGACATGGTCAGATACCATCAGTGGCTGGACATGGAAAACAATTTCTTTGATATCTGAAGCGAAGAGAAACAGGCAAAATCGATCCCTTCAAGTGAGATTGCAGAACGATCAAAGGGAATATTTATAGACAAGGAGATGCAGCATGTCAAAGTATGACTGGGTAGCGGGGAATCCTAAAAGGGTCCCTGAAAAGCTTCCTCCGAAGGAGTATACCATGGGGAGCCTCCATATCGTGGATCTTACAAAAGTTCTTGACCCCAACACGGAAAGCAGGCGCTGCAGACTATGGCGGTTCAACACCGGAGGCCCCATTCCCGATTTTCACACCATCATGGATTTGACCAGCCACCTTGGAACGCATTGCGAATGTCCATATCATCATAGTGAAGATTGGCCAAGCGTTGCGGAATTGCCATTGACCAACTTTATGGGGAGAGGCATCTATGCGGTCCTGGACCTTCCTGAAAACCATCAGATTACGGGAGCGGATCTTGAAAAAGCGATAGGCGGCCGAATGCGCCAGGGGGACACCGTCATTTTGGATAGCCCCCACAAGATACCTCCTTTTACGCCTGCTACCAACGGCCCGGACGATCATCGCCTGCTCATCGGCGAAGATGCGGCCAGGTGGCTGGCTGCCCGCGGCGCAAAATGCGTTGGCTTCGGAGACGGCGTCTCCATTGAGGATAGCAATGAAAATGTCAAACCGTTTCATGATATCCTCATGGCGCAAAACTGTCTGTTCCTTGAAGTGCTCCAGAACCTGGAATTGTTGAAAACCGATACGTTTTTCATCAGCTACGCTCCTTTGCCGATCATTGGGCTGGATTCGTGCCCTGTCCGCGTGTATGCCATAGAGGGCCTGCCGGGATTTTGAACGATCGGATCGAATGGAGGCAGAGGCCAGGCGTGGGCGAGAACCACGCCGCCTATGCTCTGTCGCCCTGCTGTCGCATGCGCAGCAGGGCCTTTTTTTCGATGCGGGAGATCTGCACCTGGGAGAGGCCCAGACGCCTGCCCACCTCCGCTTGCGTCCGGTCCTGAAAATACCGCAGGAACACAACCTGCCGCTCTCGCTCCGTGAGGACGGCGAACAGCTCCTTCAGCTCCACCCGTCGCAGGGCCTCCTGTTCCGTGCTCACATCGTCGCTGCCCAGAAAGGACTTGAGGTCCGCTCCGTCCTCCTCCGTCGGCGCGTCCAGGGACAGGGCGCTTTCCCGGGAGGCCAGGGCCGCCGTGATGTCCTCCACCGGCACCCCCAGCACCTGCGACAGCTCCTCCATGGTCAGATCCCCCCGCTCCCGGCGGACGCGCTCGATCTGAATGGCCAGGGACTTTGCTTCCCGGGAGAACTTCACCATCCCGTCATCCCGCAAAAACCGGCGTATCTCCCCGGCGATCAGGGGCACCGCATAGGTGGAAAAGCACAGCCCCCGGTCCGGGTCAAACCGCCGCAGGGCCTGCAGCAGCCCGATGCTCCCCAGCTGCAGCATGTCCTCCTGCAATAGGCCACAGTTCCGATAGCGGCGGGCGATGGCGGCCACCAGCGGCATGTTCTCCTGCAGCAGCTGTGCCTCCGCGGCTCGGTCCCCCGCCTGCAGCCGCCGTATGCAGGTCAAAAAGGCCTCAGCTTGCACTGATGCTGCCGATCTGCTTCTCCATGATCACGGCGGTCCCCTCCCCGGGGGAGGACTCGATCTCGACGCTGTCCATGAACGCCTCCATCACCGCAAAGCCCATGCCGGATCGCTCCAGCTCCGGTTTGCTGGTGTAGAAGGGGCGGCGGGCCAGCTCGATGTCCGCAATGCCGCAGCCCGTGTCCTTCACCACGATCTTCAGCCGCTGTCCCTCCGCCTCGCAGCGCAGGGTGATCATGGCCGAGCGGTCGTTCCCATAGGCGTGGATGATGGCGTTGGTCACCGCCTCGGACACCGCGGTCCTCAAATCCGAGAGCTCGTCGATGGTGGGGTTCAGCAGCGCCGCGAAGGCGGCCGTGGCTGCCCGGGCAAAGCCCTCGTTCACGGAGAGGGAGGGAAAGGTCAGCTCCATCCAGTTATCCATAACGCGCCTCCTTACTGCCTGTCCACGATGGCGTAGATGCCCGACATGCGGAAGATCCGATCGATGGCCCCCGACATGCCCGTCACGGTGAGATGCCCGCCCCGCATGCTCAAAATCCTGTATCGGCCCAGGATCACCCCCAGACCCGCGCTGTCCATAAAGCTGACGCCGCTCAGATCCAGCGTCAGATCCCGGACCGTGATATCCTTCAGGAGCGTGTCCAGCATGTTTCTCGTCTGCTCTGCGCTGTGGTGGTCCAGCTCTCCGGCCAGCTTCACGTGGAGCCGGGGCCCTCGTTTGCTCGCGTTTATCTCCATTGTGTCACTCCTTTGCGTTGACTGTCCAAAATAAATACGGCGAAGCGCAGGCTGCCTCCTGTCTCGAAAGGGGACGAGCTTTGGCGCATAAGGTCTTTCTTTTAGGAATACCCTGAACCATGAAAAAAGGACTGCTGTTTCGGGCCGCCGTCGCCCTGATGATCCTCTCTTTCCTCGTCTGCTTCGGGCCAAGGGTGGGCCAGGAGGCGGGGGAGAGCTTCTATGTGAAAAACCGGCAGCCGGCCGTCCCAGTGTATGCGGGGACCATCACCCTGTATCACATCGTCACCCACAGGACCTATCAGGGCAGCGTGACCGCCTTTCTGCAGGAGCGGGCGGAGGCCTTCAACAAGCAGCACTTCGGCGTGCGGATCGCGGTGGAGGGCATGGGGGAGCAGGACTTTTGGGAACGGCTTTCCTACGGCCGCCGGGCGGACATGTATTCCTTCTTCTCCGGCGCCCTCTATGAGGAGCTGCTGCAGGCGGCTGCCTTCCCGACGGAAGCACCCCTGCGGGAAGGGCTCAGGATGACTGACTATGCCGCCCCCTGGTTCTTCTCCGGCTATGTGCAGGCGGACGGCGAGGGGGCGTCGCCCATTGTCGCCCTGGCGAACCATGCCTCGTCCCCGGTATTGGACCTGCGGGCCTGGGGGGATCTGCGGCGCGCAGGCGAGGCAAGGGGAGAGGCATCCTTCGCCGGCCCCTTCAACGACCAGATCTGCTATCTGGGGGTGGCGCGGGACACCCCGCCCGAGAAGGCGGAATGGTGCCTGAAATTCTTTGATTTTTTGATCTCGGCGCCGGTGCAGCGGATGCTTCCTGCCCTGGGCGCCTTCTCCGTCCGCACCGACACGCCCTGCCCCTATGGGGACGCCCTGCTGGTGACGCTGGATCGAGCCTATGAAACGCTGACGACGCCGGATCCCTTTGCCTACCATGTTCACAAGGCGAAGCTGCTGGAGGAGGCGGAGCTGGCCCTCGGCGGGGACGAGGCAGCAAAAAGCAACTTTTTTCAGCGACTCGCCATTGTAATCGGCCCATGAATTTGCTATACTGACACCATGGTATACAATAGAGTAAATGTGTCCAAAGCTTTGGCAAGCATGGGCGCCCGGGAGAACGTGCCCCTCTCCGAATTGGTCAGCTTTCGGGTGGGCGGCCCGGCTGCTTTCCTGCTTCGGCTCCGGAGCGAAGGGGATCTTTGCCGCGCCCTGGAGCTGTGCAAAGAGGAGCATGTTCCTGTGATCCTCCTGGGCAACGGCACCAATGTCTTGCCCTCGGACGAGGGGTTTTCGGGCCTGGTCCTGCAGCTTGGCGGCGATGGCGAAGAGCCCGTCTTTGCGGGGGAAAAGGTCACGGTGGGCGGGGGCTATTCCCTGACGGCCCTGGCCAAGGAGAGCGTGCAGCGAGGGCTGAAAGGCCTGGAGCGGCTGTGCGGCATCCCCGGCACCGTGGGGGGCGCCGTGGCCATGAACGCCGGCGCCTATGGGGACGAGATCAAAAGCGTGCTCAGCCGGGTGCGGCTATACCGGGACGGGGCGTTCGTTTGGGAGGACGCCCGGCTGGAGGAGATGGGCTATCGCAAAAGCCCCTATACCTGGCCCAACGCCGTTGTGACGCGGGTGGAGCTGCGCCTTCGCCTGGACGACGGCTCGGCGGCGGAGACCATGGCCGACTGCATGCGGCGTCGCCGGGAGAAGCAGCCCCTGTCCCTGCCCTCCGCGGGCAGCACCTTCAAGCGGCCGGAGGGCCACTTTGCCGGGGCCCTCATCGAGGGCTGCGGCCTGAAGGGCTATGGGATCGGCGGCGCCCAGGTGTCCGAGCTCCACGCCGGGTTCATCGTGAACCGGGGCGGCGCCACGGCGGCGGATATCCTTTCCCTGATGCAGCATGTGCAGACCACCGTTTTGAGCGAGGCGGGGGTCCTGCTGGAACCGGAAGTAAAGAGACTGGAGGAGCTTTCATGTATCTTTTGATCGTCACAGGTATGAGCGGCGCGGGCAAGAGCACCGCCCTAAACGCGCTGGAGGGGATGGGGTTCTATTGCGTGGACAACCTGCCCTCCTCCATGCTGCCGGCCTTTGTGGACATGTGCGGCAACGCCAAACCCCCCATCGAACGGGCGGCCGTGGTGGTGGACAGCCGGGAAAGCCTTTTGTCCGCCGGGCCGGAGGATGCCCTGGATGTGCTCAAGCACCTTTCCTGCCGCTATGAGATCCTCTTCCTCGACGCCCGGGATCAGGTGCTCATGGAGCGATACAACGAATCCCGGCGGCGCCATCCCCTGGGCGAGGGGGGCGACGCCTCCTCCGGTGTGCGCCTCGAGCGGGCTTTTTTGGGAAACATGCTGGCCCACGCGGACTATGTGATCGACACCTCCGATGTGGCGGTACGAAACTTCCCCAAGCTGATGAAGAAGCTCATGCCGGAGATCGACAGCCCCCACATGAGCCTGGTCATCTGCAGCTTCGGCTATAAGCGGGGCGTGCCGGTGGATGCGGATATCGTGCTGGATGTCCGCTTTGCGGAAAATCCCTACTATGTGCCGGAGCTGCGGAAGCTCTCCGGCCTGGATCAGCCTGTGGTTGACTTTTTGAAGGACAAGCCCCTCATGGCGGAGGTGATGGATTGGGCGGTGAACCTGGTGGAAAAGGCGCTGCCCTACTATGAGCAGCAGGGAAAGAACCTGCTGCGGCTCTGTTTCGGCTGCACCGGGGGCCGCCACCGCTCCGTCTATGCCGCGGAAACGGTGGCCAACCGGCTTCGGGAGGATGGGATCACCGTTCGGGTCTACCATCGGGATCTGGCCATCGAGGCGGCGGATATCGAAAGCAGGATGATGCACTGACATGAGCTTTGCTTCAGCGATCAAGGATGAGGTGGTCCGCATCCGGGCCCGGGACGGCGCCGTGAAGCTTTCGGAGCTGTCCGGGCTCACCTTTGCCTGCGGAAATCTGAAGCTGGGCCGCAAAAAGGCCGTCAGCTACCGCACCGAAAATCGGGAGGTGGGAAAGCACATCGCCGCCCTGGGCTCGGCGCTCTATGATCTGGAAGTGGAGATGGAGGAGCGGGTGCGGGAGCATCGCAAGGCCCCCCTCTATGTGGTGAACATGAGCGGTCCCCGGGCGGGAGAGATGCTGAACGACACGGGCGTTCTGGTCACGGACGGGGAAGGGGTCCACCTGCTGTCCCGCCTGCCGGAGGGCCTGGTTCGGGAGGAGGAGGCCCGCCGCGCCTTTGTGCGGGGGTGCTTCCTGGGGGCGGGCAGCTGTTCCGATCCTCAGGGAGAGTACAGCCTGGAGATCCTCTGCCGGGCGGAGGGCTTCGCAGCGGGGCTGTGCGCGCTGTTGAACGAATATGGGCTCACGGCCCGGTTCTCCCTCCGACGGAATCGCTATGTGGTCTATCTCAAGGACGGGGACAGCGTCACGGGCTTTTTGGCCCTCATCGGCTCCAGCATGGCCGCATTGGATCTGGAGAACGTGCGGGCCGAAAAGGAGACCCGAAACTATGTGAACCGAACCACCAACTGCGAGTATGCCAATCTGGACAAGCTGGTGTCCGCCTCCGTGAAGCAGCAGCAGGCGGTGAACACGATCCTGCGCCACGGCCATTTTCAGCGGCTCCCCAAGGCCCTCAAGGAGGCGGCGGAGCTGCGGCTCAACTATCCTGATGCCAGCCTGCAGGAGCTGGCCGACATGGCGGATATCAAAAAATCGGGCATGAACCATCGGCTCACCCGGCTGATCGAATATGCCCAGGACCTGGAGAACGGGATGTTATGAACGAAGCCTACAGCGCCTTTGCCGCGGGTTACGACCGCATGATGGCGGATGTGGACTATGAGGGCTGGGCCAGCTATATCGACAGCTTTTTGAAGGAGGCGGGGGCGAAGACCGTCCTCGAATGCGCCTGCGGCACCGGGAGTCTCACCGTCCGCCTGGGCCGGATGGGATATCAGGTCACCGGCGCGGACATCTCTGAGGACATGCTCATGGTGGCCCGGCAAAAGGCTCTGGACGCGAGGCTGCGTTTTTTGCCCTTTGTCTGCCAGGACATGCGCCGCATCGCTCTGCATAAGCCGGTGGACGCCGTTGTCTGCGCCTGTGACGGCGTGAACTATCTTTTGGACGGGGCGGAGGAATTCCTCCGGGGGGCCCGGGGGGCCTTGACGAGCGGCGGGCTGCTCCTGTTCGACATCTCTTCGGCCCATAAGCTTTCCGCCATCCTGGGGAACAACACCTTTGCCGCCACCGGCGAGGATTGGGCCTATATATGGGAGAACCAATATCATCCGCGCCTCGGTCGGGTGGACATGCTGCTCACCGGCTTTTTGAAACAGGGGGCGGCATACGCCCGCTTTGAGGAGCGGCATATGCAGCGGGCTTATACCCAGGAGGAGCTGACTTTGGCGTTGGAGAGCTGCGGCTTTGCCGACATTCGGGTCTATGAGGCCTTCGGTCGGCAGGCGCCCTCCCCATCGACGGACCGGCTCCAGTTTGTTGCCAGAAAGGAATGAATATGAACGATCAGATCCTGCAGGGACTTTTGTTGAACGACACCGTTCGTTTTGCCGCCATCGCCGGTCGGGAGCTGGTGACGGAGGCGCAGCGCATCCACAGCCTCAGCCGCACGGCCACCGCTGCCTTGGGGCGGGAGCTGCTCATGGTGGCCATGATGTCCAGCCAGCTCAAGAACGACACCGACTCCGTCTCCGCCATCCTTTCCGGCGGCGGTCCGGGGGGGAATCTGGTGTGCGTGGGCCGAAAGGGTCCCTTTGTCAAGGGCTGCGCCGGAGATTCGGCCTGCGAGCTGCCCCCCAAGGAGAACGGCAAGCTGGATGTGGGCGGCTATGTGGGCAAGGCCGGCAAGCTCACCGTGGTGCGGGACCTTTCCCTGAAGGAGCCCTATGTGGGCATGTGCAATCTGGTTTCCGGGGAGGTGGCGGAGGACTTTGCGGAATATTTCACCGCCTCCGAGCAGCAGCCCAGCCTGGTCTATCTGGGCGTGCGGCTGGAGCCCCTTTCCGGTCGGGTCCTGGGGGCGGGCGGTCTGCTGATCCAGCCTCTGCCCGATTGCCCGGGGGAGAACGTGGACCATATCCTCGCCAAGGCCGACGACATCCCCCGTCTCACGGAACGCCTCTGCATGGGCGAGAGCCTCAAAGAAATCCTCTGCGCCCTGTTCTCCGAGGGGGAGGTGCGCTTCACGGAATCCATGACCCCGGCCTACCGGTGCGACTGCAGCCGGGAACGGATGGAGCGGGCCCTGATGAGCCTGGGGCGGGAGGATCTATGTCAGATCATCGAGGAGGACGGTCAGGCGGAGCTTGCCTGCCACTTCTGCAACAGCAAATATACCTTTTCCAAAGCGGAGCTGGAGGAAATTCTGCGGGAAGGAGCCGGAGCGTGAAGCAGGAGAGGGACAACATCCTGTCCTTTGACCAGGGGGCAGGGTTCTATCTTCGGACCGGGCGGCGTCAGGCGGAGGCCGGAAACCTGGTCCGGGCCCTGGCGCACCTGCGCACGGCCCATGAGAAGGACCCGGCGGACGGGCAGATCACCATCGCCCTGGCAGAGGTGCTGAACCGGATGCAGCGGTTTGAGGAAAGCATCCGCGTTTTGATGAGCCTGGGCCGGCTGGAGGAACTGCCGCCGGACGGGCTCTTCGGCCTTGCCAGCAATCTGATCGCCCTGGAGGAATTCCCCCCGGCCCGCACCTGCCTCGAATACTATCTGCACACCGCTCCGGACGGGGTCTATGCCCCCGACGCCGAGGACTATCTTGACCTGATGGACGACGAGCTGGAGATGGATTGGCAGCTGGGCCTGGACGAGGGGGAGGACACCGACCTGATCGCCCACATCCACTATGCCAAGGTCCTCCATGTGTCCGGGCGGGACAGGGAGGCCCTGCGGCATCTGCTGCAGCTGGAGGAGCGATATCCCAAGTCCCTGTGGCTGCAGATGGACATCGCCCTTTCGGAATACTGCGTGGAGGAATATGAGGCCTGCGAGCAGCGGCTCTTCAACATTCTGAAGGAGGACAGAAATTATGTGCGGGCCAAATGCCTTCTGGCCCTGCTGCGGGAGGGAGAGGGAAAGAAGCGGGAGGCCAGGGAGATGCTGGACTCCATCCCCATCCCCGTGGACGGAACCACGGAGGAGCTGGGCAACCTGAATGTGATGCTGCTGGAGCTGGAGGACTTTGCCCGGGCGGAGACCTGCGGCGAATATCTGGCGGGGCTGATGCCCTATGATCCCCTGGTGCTTCACGAGCTGGGGTATGCAAAATACATGCTGGGCAAGGCATCGGAGGCGGCGGATCTGTATCGGCGGATCCTGGAGATGGACCCCCACGACACCGTGGCCGCCTGGTATCTTTCGGCGGCCCAGGCGGAGCCCGACCCGAAGAAGGGGAGCAAGGGCTGGACGGCCCAATATGATGTGCCCTATCGGATCGCGGCGGAGCGGCTCAGGAAAATCGGCGATGCCTATGGCGAGGGGCCCGACGCGGTGGCAAAGCGGTGGGCGGCGGACGGCGCCTTTCGGGATCTGGTGGAATGGGCGCTCTATTCGCCCTTCTGTCCCTCCAAGCAGGGGGTCATCACCATCCTGGCCACCGCCGGGGACAGGGCGGCGGAGCAGATGCTGCGCGACTTTTTGCTGCGCACCGATCAGGCCGACGAAAACAAGCAGATCGCCTTCGGGGCCCTGCACATGTTCGACGGCGCAGAGCCCTATGCCCTGTTCTACGACGGGCTCTGGCAGTATGGGGAGTTTCGCCAGGCCACGTTGCCCAGCGATTTGCCAAAGGCCTATCGACAGGTGTTTCAGCGGCTGACCCGCTGCGGCGAAGAGATTGAGTGCGGGGAGCGGACGGCGGAGTTCGCCCAGCGGGCGTTCTATTATTTCGCCCTCTCCCAGCGGGGAAACTATCGGCGCATCTCGCCGCTGCAGGAGGATGCCTTCGTGGCTGCCTTCGTGTTCATGGCCATCCATGCCCAAAAGCAGCAGATCAGCGAGGAAGCCCTCTGCGATGTGTATGCCATCACCACCCGGCGGCTGAACAACGCCCTGAAGGTGATCTTTTCTGTGCTGGAGGAGGGGAGCAAGGAGTGAGATTCATCGCCACAACCAAGCTGGGCCTGGAATCCGTTACCGCCTTTCAGCTGAAGAAGCTGGGCCTGGCGGATGTCCAAAATGCCGATGCCAACGTGAGTTTCTCCGGCTCATATGAGGACATGGCCAGGGCGCTGTTGTATCTGAGGACCGCGGAGCGGCTGCTGCTGGAGGTGGGCGCCTTTGAAGCCACCACCTTCGAGGCCCTCTTCGAGGGGGTCAGGGCCATGGATTGGAAGGCCTGGCTGACCCCGCACAGCCGCATCCATGTGAACGGCAAGAGCGCCAAAAGCGCCCTGTTCTCCGTGTCCGACTGCCAGAGCATCGCCAAGAAGGCCATCGTGGAGAGCCTGAAGACCGCCTATCGCACGGACCGCATCCCGGAGGACGGGGCGGAGGTCATCGTGGAGGTGGGTCTGCTGCGGGATAGGGTCACTGTGGCGCTGGACTGCTGCGGGGCAGGCCTTTCCCGGCGGGGGTATCGGACCTACAATGTGCCCGCCCCCCTCAGCGAAACCCTGGGGGCGGGGCTCATCCTGTTGAGCCGCTATTGGCCGGACACGCCCTTCATCGATCCCATGTGCGGCAGCGGCACCATGCCCATCGAGGCCGCCATGATCGGCAACAACAAGGCCCCCTCCCTGAACCGGCGCTTCGCCGCGGAGGAATGGCCCTTTTTGGACAGCCGGGTGTTCATTCAGGCGCGGGAGCGGGCCCGGGAGGAGGAGCGCCACGAAAAGCTGCCTGTCTTTGGCTACGACATCGATAAGCGGTCCGTGGCCGTGGCCCGCCGTCACGCGGAGAAGGCGGGGGTGGAGGTCCATTGGGAGGTCCGCCCGGTCCAAAAGCTCAGGACGGACTATGAAAAGGGCCTTCTCCTGTGCAACCCGCCCTATGGGGAGCGGATGCTCACGGGGAAGGAGGCCGCCGATCTCTATCGGGACATGCGCCGCGTTTTCGATGGTCTGCCTGGTTGGAACGTGGGCATCATCTCCGGCATGGACAACTTCGAGAAGGTTTACGGCAAGCGGGCGGACAAGCGCCGCAAACTCAGCAACGGCGGCCTGCCCTGCACGTTCTATCAATACTTCCCGGAAAGGGTGAGGGGGAAGGAAGAATAGACCAGCTCAAAGCGCCTTTCGGGGCGCTTTTTCATGGATTCGCTGTTTATGGGGAGGACAAAGCGAGCGTTCCGTGGTATTCTGAAACCGCCAAACAGGAGGAACGACGGATGGATATGACGCGTATTGGCGCTTTTCTGGCGCAGCTCCGGAAGGAAAACGACCTCACCCAGGAGGAGTTGGGGGAGGAGCTGGGCGTTTCCAACAAGACGGTTTCCCGTTGGGAGACGGGGACCTATCTGCCCCCGGTGGAGATGCTGCAGCTCCTCAGCGAGCGCTACGGCGTTTCCATCAACGAAATACTGAGCGGGGAGCGGCTGAATCCCGAGGCTTATCAACAGAAAGCTGAGGAGAACATTAAATCAGCCCTGTATCAAAGCGCTTTCTCTGTGCGGGAGCGAAGCGCCTTTTTCAAAAGAAAGTGGATAAAGGAACATTGGTCGGTCTTTGTTGTGTGCGCCATCGCCTTACTTGTGATGGCTCTTGCCTTGCGCAGACATCCCACAGAGGCATGCATTCTGTGCACCGGGGTGGCCATTGTCCAATATCTGACCCTGCGCAATCGTATGATGGCCTATGTGGAGGGCCGGGTGTTTGATGGGCTTTCCCGGGAGGACGATGTCGGCCATCCGATCTTTGATCGGGACTGAGCGTGCTTGGAGTACAGGGTGGCAGAGAGAGGGATTCGCTCTCGCGCTCGACGCGCTCGGTCAGGGCAGGCTCTGAGGCTCCACTGGAGCCTCATTCACTACCTGCCCGTTCGAATCCCTGCTCATTCCAAGTAACAAAAGAAGCACCCAAA
>Ga0079305_1000513_pt1 | contig 80449 bp, 89 predicted proteins | sample LMS_cellobiose_e_FD_79183 | JGI IMG/M metagenome (GOLD analysis project Ga0079305, IMG submission 79183) | Rumen-fistulated moose microbial communities from Alaska, USA - LMS_cellobiose_enrichment | ecosystem: Host-associated > Mammals > Digestive system > Stomach > Rumen fluid ...
AAGCGCAACCCGCTTTTTTCCGGGCTCAAGCTTTCCCACAATCAGGGGCATCAGAACGCGCTGGTCGCGGGGCTGATGCAGGCAAAGGATTTCTGCGACATCGCCATCTCGATGGACGCCGACCTGCAGGACGACGTGGATGCGATCGACCGGTTTGTCGCTGAGTATCAAAACGGCTGCGACATCGTCTATGGGGTGCGTTCCTCCCGTGCGAAGGACACCGTTTTCAAGCGCACGACGGCGGTGGGGTACTATAAATTCCTCAAATGGATGGGCGTTGAGATTGTGGAAAATCACGCTGACTACCGGCTGATGAGCCGCCGCGCGCTGGAAGCGCTCGCGCAGTATGACGAAGTCAACCTTTTTCTGCGCGGTATCGTCCCGCTGATCGGTTTTCGCACTTCGGTGGTCACCTATGAACGCAGCGAACGATTTGCTGGTGAGTCGAAATACCCTCTCAAGAAAATGCTCGCCTTTGCCATCGACGGGATCACATCCTTCTCGGTCAAACCGATCCGCCTCATCACCACGCTGGGATTCGTGATCTTTTTTGTAAGCTGCCTGTGCCTTTTGTGGCTGCTCATCACCAAGCTGTTCGGTTACACAGTGGAGGGCTGGACCACCCTGATGGGGTCGGTCTGGGCGCTCGGCGGCATTCAGCTGCTCTGCCTGGGGATCCTGGGCGAATATATTGGAAAAATCTATAAGGAAGTCAAGCACCGGCCCCGTTTTATTGTGGACCGTTTCTTAAATACACAGGAGGAATCCAAACAGGAGGTCAATCGCGATGTCTGAAATCATCTTAAAATCCGGCGGCTCCAAAGCGATCTGCAGCACGGTCGGCGCGGAGGTCACATCTTTTATTCCAGCGAACGGCCGGGAATATATCTGGCAGGCTGATCCGGCTATCTGGCCGAACCACACTCCCATGCTGTTTCCCGCGTGCGGGGCCACAATGGACGACCACGCTTATTTTGACGGCGTGGAATATCCGCTCGGCAAACATGGATTTACTCGTAAAATCCCGTTCACTCTTGGTAAACATGGCGTGGATTTCGTAGAATATATCTATGAATCGAATGCGGAAACCCTGCGGCAGTATCCGTTTGAATTTGTACTGCATGTCACGCACACCATCTGCGAAAATGGTTTTTCCACGGTCTTCCTGGTCGAAAACAAATCCGGCAAGCGTATGCCGATGTGCATCGGTGGGCATCCGGGATTCGCGTGCCCCATTTACGACGGGGAAACGTTCAATGACTATGTGCTCAAGTTTGAATACATGGAGGATGGCAAAAATCTGACGATGAGCGACGGCACCTGCATCGACGGGGAGGAATATCTGCCGGATTTTCACAATTCCGACACGCTCGCGCTTGACCACGCGCTCTTTGATCCACGCGACGCGCTCATCTTTGACAACCTCAAATCCCGCGTGGTAAAGCTCCTAAATCCCAAAACCGGTAAGGGCTTTTCATTTGATTTTCATAAATTTGATGTGCTCGCCGTTTGGTCGATCCCGAATAAGAACGGCAATTACCTCTGCCTGGAGCCGTGGTGCGGCATGCCCGCCGTAAAGGGCGAATCAGGCGAATTCTCCGAGAAAAAATACTGCAAATGGATCGAGCCCGGTGAATGCTTTAAGGTCGGGTATTCTCTGGAGGTGATTGAATGATGCACAGTATCGTCTATTCCATCATCCCGCTGCTGCTCACGGGCTTTTTTGGCCTGATCGGGATCGCGGTCACCGCGCTGGCAGTCTACGCCCTGCTGCTCGGGATCAAAATCATGCGCTGGTACATAAAGGAGCATGATATTCACTAGCGTGGAGCTTATGCGCCTTTCACGCGCCCGGAGATACTTTCTTGCGCGCACAAGAAAGTATCCAAAGAATGCGCCCGGGGAGTTCCCCGGGACCCCCACGCGGGCTGTTTCGTTGCCTGCGGCAAAGACAGCCCGCAATCTGCCTCAGACAAAACGCAACTTTCCGCGTGAGAATAAGCACGCGGGACGGGTTTTCGCAACCATTGCGAAAACCGGCTGCGCCGAAAAAGGACAAACCGATTGAAAAAGCCTCCCGCCGCAGGCGGGAGGCTTTATTCGAGTTTTTTCACGGCTGCGCGGCCGAAAAGGTCCCGCTTTGCGTAGTCAAAAACGAGCACAGTCCGGATGGACGGGCGGGACGGGCAGGTCACATCGAACGGAAAGGTTTCCACATGCGCAGCGGGCGGCAGTCCATACTGTGCCGGTCGGGACGGCTCGCCCATCGGACATCCCTTTGGCAGACGGCGGGGCCGTTCATGCAGGCAGAGGTCGTATTTCATCAGCCAGCCCATGATTTCCCGGTCGCAGCCCTGCCGGACCGCAAAATCAAGGAGCCGTTCGTAATATTCGTACTTGCCGACCGCACGCGCGGGCATCCCTTCCCCAAGGGCAAGCAGCGTCCAAAACGGCGACACACTGTATTCCAAAAGATAATCGAGCGCATGTGAAAAACGGCCGGAATTGTAATAAGTTTCGGTCATCTCCTCCACCGTTTTGAGCCGCGCAAGCTCCGGGAAGGAAAGCTGTGGCGTGCAGAGCACTTCATAAGGCGGTTCAGCGCTGTGTATGATCCCATACTCCGTCCGCTTTTCATAGAGCGATGAACCCCGCAGCAGTTTGAGAAATCCCAGCTGAAGCTGCTGGGGACGCATGCTGAAAACTTCGTCGTACGACTGCCCGAATCGCTGAAAGGTTTCGAGCGGCAGCCCTGCGATCAGGTCGAGATGCTGGTGGATATTCCCGGCGGCTTTTACAGCGGCAACATTTTCCCGCAGCTTCACAAGATCGGTCGCGCGGCAGATTTTTTGCAGGGCCTGCTCGCAGGTGCTCTGCACACCGATTTCAAACTGGAAAAGCCCGGGCCGCACGGCTTGCAGGAACGCGAGCTGCTCTCCAGTGGTAAGATCGCCGCCCAGTTCCATCTGAAACGAGGTGACGCCGTTATCGTGTTCGGCAAGATACCGCCAGATAGCAAGCGCTCGCCTTGCATCCAGATTAAAAGTACGGTCGACAAATTTCACCTGCATGACCTTTGCGTCAAGAAACCGCTGTAAGTCCCTGTAAACCAATTCGAGCGAACGAAAGCGCGGCGTTCGGTCAGCGGAGGAAAGACAGTAGGAGCAGCCAAACGGACATCCGCGCGAGGATTCGTAATAAAGCACCCTGTTCTGGAGCGCGGCAAGATCGGTATAGGGAAACGGCAGCGCGTCGAGATCGGCAAAGCCGGTCCCGCGGTAAATACCGCGGGGGCGTTTCTCGCCCGCGACGCGCGCGACGAGCGGCTCGCCTTCGCCGCAGATCACCGCGTCAGCCCATGGCATCGCAGTGAGCTGCGTCTGCGGGTCGAACGACACCTCCGGTCCGCCGAGTACGATTGGCGTATCGGGAAAGAGCAGCCGGAAATCCGCCCCCACCTGCCGGATCATCCGGATGTTCCACAGGTAACAGGAAAAAAAGAGTTTGTCCGGTGCACGGGCCACAATGTCGGCAAGGATTTCCCGCGGCTGCTGATTGATCGTGTATTCCCCAATTTCAGCGTCAAAACCGGCAGCCCGCAGTTCATTGCGCAGATAGCGCACCGCCAGATTGGTATGGCTGTATTTGGCGTTGACCGCCACCAGCAATATGCGCATCGCGCACCCGCCTTTCGTTCGTTTTTAATTACCGCCCCATCCGCTCCGTCGGCAGAAAGAGCGGCGGTGCGGCAAACGTGGCCATCAGCCCTGAGCTGGCCGTTTTGGGGGGGAGCCGGCGCGACGCAGGTCTCGAAGCCTAAGGACGCGGCCGCCGCCTTTGCGAAGCAACCAGCGGCGGCGGGGGTCCAAGGGGTTTCCCCTTGGCGTGTTCTTTCCCCTATTTCTTGCACGAGCAAGAAATAGGGCCCGGGCGCGCGGAGGGCGCAATTACATCTGCTTCGGCTTTTTCATGGTGAGCGAAATACGTTTCTTCTGTACATCCACCGAAATAACCCACACGGTAACGATATCGCCTACCTTGAGCACCTCGCTCGGATGCTTGATATAACGGTTGGTGATCTGTGAGATGTGTACCAGCCCATCCTGATGCACACCGATATCCACGAACACGCCAAAGTCGATCACATTGCGTACGGTGCCCCTCAGCTCCATTCCGGGTTTCAAGTCCTTGAGATCCATAATGTCGCTGCGCAGCATCGGCTGCGGCAGGTCGTCGCGCAGATCGCGGCCGGGCTTTAAAAGCTCGTTTACGATGTCCCGGAGGGTCGGCACGCCGATTCCGCAGCATTCCGCCACCTTCGCCTCGCCCTGGGCCTTCACCTTGTCCGGCAGATCTGAAATCTTATGCCCCGCCACATCCGCAAGGGTGTAGCCGAAACTCTCCAGCACCGTTTTTGCAGCATCATAGCTTTCCGGATGCACGCCGGTATTATCAAGCACATTTTTCGCGTGCGGGATGCGCAGAAATCCTGCGCACTGCTCATACGCCTTGGGGCCGAGCTTCGGCACCTTTTTGAGCTGTGGCCGGGAGGTAAATTCCCCATTCTCCTCGCGGTAGGCAACAATGTTCTTCGCGACCGCCGCCGAAAGTCCCGAAACATATCCCAATAGTGACGCGGACGCCGTGTTTAGATCCACGCCGACCCGGTTTACGCAGTCTTCCACCACGCCCGCAAGCGTCTCGTCAAGCCGTTTGGGCGGCATGTCGTGCTGGTACTGGCCCACGCCGACCGACTTCGGGTCGATCTTCACAAGCTCTGCCAGCGGGTCCTGCAGCCGCCGCGCGATCGAAACCGCACTGCGCAGAGAAACGTCATAGTCCGGGAATTCGGCCGCCGCAAGCTTCGAGGCCGAATAGACCGACGCGCCGGCCTCGTTGACCATCATGTACTGGAGCCCGCAGTCAAGCTCATGGATCATCTCGGCCGCGAAGATCTCGCTTTCCTTGGAAGCAGTGCCGTTGCCGATCGAAAGCACCTGCACGCCGTGCTTTTTGATCAGCGCGCCAAGGACGCGTTTGGCTTCAGCGGTTTTGTTCTGCGGCGGGGTCGGATAGACCACCGTCGTGTCGAGCACCTTGCCGGTCTGGTCAACCACCGCGATCTTACAGCCGGTCCGGTAGGCCGGGTCGATCGCGAGCACTGTCTTTCCCTTGACCGGCGGCTGCATGAGCAGCGCCTTCAGGTTCACGCCGAAGTTTTTGATCGCCTGTTCGTTCGCCATTTCGGTGAGATCGGAACGCACCTCTCGTTCAAGCGAAGGATGGATCAGCCGTTTATAAGCGTCCGCGACCGCTTCCTGCACCAGGCCCGTGGTGATGCTGCCCTTTTTGACAAACAACCCGCCAAGCAGCCCGGCGGCATATCCTCCGTCCACCTCGACGGCGACCTTGAGGAATTCCTCCTTCTCTCCGCGGTTGAGCGCCAAAACCCGATGGCTTGGGACTTTGGCAACCGGTTCCGCGTAGTCATAATAGGTGCTGTAGACGCTCTCCTTGTCCGGATCGGCGGCCACGCTGCGCAGGACGGCGTTCTTCTGATAATAAAGGCGCAGCCGCTGGCGGCCCTCCGCGCTGTCTGACACCTGTTCCGCAATGATGTCGCAGGCTCCCGCGATGGCGTCCTCCGCCGTCGGGATCTCCTTCTCCGGATCAACGAACGGCGTGGCCAGCGCTTGCGCCGTGCCGGAGGTTTTGTCCTGTGCGAGGATCAGTTCCGCCAGTGGTTCCAGCCCGCGTTCCTTCGCAATCGTCGCGCGGGTGCGCCGCTTCTGCTTATAGGGGCGGTAGATGTCCTCCAGGCGGGCGAGCGTCTCGGCCGCGGCAATATCGGCGGCGAGGTCCTCGGTCATCTTGCCTTGTTCCGTGATCGAATCGGTGATCTCCTGTTTTCGTTTTTCAAGCCCGCGCAGATATTCGAGCCGGTCGGAAAGTTCCCGCAGCACCTGATCGTCACAGGAACCGGTTTTTTCCTTTCGGTAACGCGCAATGAACGGGATGGTATTGCCCTCGTCGATGAGCGCGATGATGTTTTCCACCAGGTTTTTTGCAATGTTGAATTCCTTTGAAAGGATCGCAGCAAAGTCCATAAACGGTATTTCTCCTTACTTTCGATGTTTCAGCCAGACAATTACGCCGATCACAGCGGCAATCACAACAAGCGCCACTGTCGGCCAAACGGCTGGATTCGTTTTGGTGGCTGTGGTCACAAAAACGGCCGTCGGGCCGTCCGCGCCGCCGATGACGCCGACCGAGCTCGCCTCCCCGCAGCCGGCAAGCGCCAAAAGCAGCCCGGCAGGGAGCAGCCTTTTTAAAAATTGCATGTTGTTTTTCCCTCTTTTCAATGATACGATAGATATATAGTATATCATTTTCGGCCTGTTCTTTCAAACAGCTCAAATTTCACAAAATCGGCGGAATTTCCCCGTACAGTTTGTTGGCTTCTCCATTGCAATTGGCGGCGCATCTATGTTAAACTATTGTCAATCAAAGATGTCCTACCAATTAAAAAATAAAGGAGCGTTCCAAATGGCCAATATCATCATTTCGCCCGGAAAGTATGTCCAGGGAAAGGGCGAACTCAAAAATCTCAAAACCTATGTCGACGCGCTTGGGAAAAATCCGTTTATCCTTGTCAGCGAATCCGGCATGAAGCGCGTGAAGGCCCCGATTGAAGCGGGTTTCGGCGGCAAAGTCACCTTTGAAAGCTTTCGCGGCGAATGCAGCAAAAACGAAGTCGACCGCCTCATCGGCCTGATGGGGGACTGCGACGTGATCGTCGGCGTGGGCGGCGGCAAAATTCTCGACACCGCCAAGGCAGTCGGCTACTACACCAAAAAACCGGTTGCGATCGTCCCGACCATTGCCTCCACCGACGCGCCATGCAGCGCGCTTTCGGTCCTCTACACCGATGAGGGCGTTTTTGACCAGTACCTCTTCCTGCCGCAGAACCCGAACCTTGTGCTCATTGACACCGACATCGTGAGCGCCGCGCCGGCACGCCTTTTGGTGAGCGGCATGGGCGATGCGCTCGCCACCTATTTTGAGGCGCGCGCCACCAGAGCCTCAAATGGTTCCACCTGCGCGGGCGGCAAGGTCACCAAGGCAGCGATTGCATTGGCGCGGCTCTGCTATGAAACGCTGATCGAAGAGGGCTTGCAGGCCAAGCTCGCGGTGGAGCAGAAGGTCTGCACCAAAGCGGTCGAAGATGTGATCGAAGCAAACACCTATCTGAGCGGAATCGGTTTCGAGAGCGGCGGCCTGGCGGGCGCACATGCCATCCACAACGGGTTCACCGTCCTGCCCCAGTGCCACAGCTACTATCACGGCGAAAAGGTTGCGTTCGGCACACTGGTACAGCTCGTGCTTGAAAATGCGCCGTCCGAGGAGCTGGAGGAGGTCATCGGATTCTGCATGGACGTCGGTCTGCCGACCACCCTTGCCGATATCGGCGTCTCCGATCCGGTCGCGGCCGACCTGATGGCGGTTGCAAACGCGGCCTGCGCCGAAGGGGAATCGATCTACAACATGCCGCTGGAAGTCACACCCGAAAAGGTCTATGCCGCCATCCTCGGCGCGGACGCCATCGGCCGGTACTTCAAAGCGGAATAAACGGTTTTCCACCGGGAGGGAGCGGAATGGTTGAAATTTTACCGGCAGCGTCCAGTCAGCTCGAAGAGATCTATCTTCTGATCTGCGAACTGGAGGGCACCCCAGTCAGCCGGAAAGGCTTTTCGGCGTGTTACCGGCAGAACCTTGAAAACCCGCAGGTTCATTATTTCGTCGCCCAGGAGGGCGGCAGGGTGCTCGGCTTTATAAGCCTGCATATCCAGCAGCTTCTGCACCATGCCGCCAAAGTCGCGGAAATCCAGGAGCTGGTGGTGTGCGGGCAGCTGCGTGGACAGGGCATCGGCAAACTTCTGTTTGCCGCCGCAAAAGAGGCCGCTGTGCGGGAAGGCTGCCTGCAGCTGGAGGTCTGCTGCAACAGATCTCGCGTCATGAGCCACACATTCTATCTCCGTCAGGGGATGACCAACCGGCATTTTAAATTCTGTCTCCCGCTGCGGGAGACAAAAGGCTGAATGAAACCCCGGCCGGCGTTTTTACGCCGGCCGGGGTTCTTTTATTCTTCCTGTTTCGGATCTTTATACTTTGTGACCTCCACGCAGTTGAGCATGAAATGCTCCCCAGCGCCCGGCCATTTGATCCGGGTCGCAGTGGTTTTGATCCACACATTGAGACGTTCGTTATAGATGTCCTCGGTACTGGACTCATTCTTCCCCCCAATACCGCTCATCGGGCACTCCCGGCACGGACTCGAAAATCCCCGAAAGGTTTCGTAGCATGGCCTGCCGGACATGGCGTCCGGAAATATCCGGAGAAGCCGCCTGTTGCAGTAAACCAGCCGGTGGGTGTTCTGTTCCACCACATAGACCGCGTTTGGCATCTTATCCAGAAGAGTCTGCAGGGTTTCGATCAGCCGCAGGCGTTCCGCTTCATTGCGCTGGTTGAGCAGGAAGGTGCTGATAATCTCCCCCGCGCTCAGCAGCGTGGAGCGCTCCTCCTCACTGAAGGCACGCTGGCAGCGGTCCTCATCCACCCCGAGGAAGCCGCGGAATCTCCCGCCGGAAACCATCGCGCACTGGATCAGTGAACAGGACCCCACCCGGCGGACAATCGCCTCCAGCGCTGGATCTGCTCCGGAGATATCCTCCAGGAGGAAAACCCCGTCCTCATCGAAGCGCTCCCAGTATTTTCCCAGGCTGATCCCCTGCATCCAGCCCTTCGCGGACGGAAAGCCTTGATCACACCATTCGAAGGTCATCGAGAAGGCGTCGTTTTCCGCATCGTATTCGACAATATAGGACCGGCGGGTATTATAATGCTTACAGAGCAGCTCCAGCACTGCATTGACCGAAAGATCGAGATCCCTGGCATTATAAAGGATCTTGAAAATGTATTCCCCAATGTTTTCGGAAAAAGATTTGGCAAGGTTCTTTTCCTGCGAGAGGCGGGGGGAAAGCGGCTTCACAAGGTTTTTCCACAGGCCCTCCTGATAGACCGCAAACTGGTTCTTCCCCTGATCCTTCGCATGGTAAAGGGCGATATCGGCCCGTTCATACAAGGTGTCGAAGCATCCTCCATCGCGTGGGGAAAAAGCGATACCCACCGAGCCGGAAATTTCACACTGCCTGCCGCCCGAAGAATAGACGCTGCGCACCTGCCTGCAGACCTGCTCCGCTTTTCTGAGCGCCAGTTCTTCGTTCGGGATGCCCTGCAGGAAGATCAAAAATTCATCCCCGCCCAGCCTGCCAAGCACATCGCCTTTGCGGAAAAGGGTGCTCAGACGGGCCGCGGTTTCAGAAAGGACCGCATCTCCAAACAGGTGCCCATAGGTGTCGTTGATCTGTTTAAAATTATCGATGTCCAGCATGAACATCGCGCAGGGTCTCCCTTTCGTATCCCCAAGAATCCGGTCGATCAGCGAGCGGGACGCCGTCCGGTTGAAAAGCCCGGTCAGCTGGTCACGCTCGGCTTTTTTCTGCAGTTCCAAAGCCTGCCTTTTCTGATGGTCGATATCCTTGAGATAGATAAACGCGCAGATATCCCCGCTGACCTCCGACTGGATCAGGTAAACGGTGTTGCACACCCAGATCATCTCGCCGTCATTATCGAGCTGCTGATATTCGCAGGAAACCTCCCGGCGTCCATTGCGAAACGCCTCAAGCAGCGAATTCCGGCCGAGTATATCCATTATGTACTGGCGGTAGTTTGGATGCACCGCCCGTTCCTGCGCCTTGTGGATCAGGCTGGAGTAGTTCTCCATCTCCTTAACGCCCAGCAGATTGGCCCAGCCGGAGGTGATCCGCAAGATTTTATCCTGCGTAAGATTGGCTTCATAAGTATAGATCGCATCTGAAACGAGCGAATCCCGATACTGGCGCTCTTGGATAAACTGCTGTTCACGCTCCTTTTCGGCGCTTACATCCCTTGCGGTCCCAATTGCGCGCAGCGGTACGCCATCCTCATCGAAAACGGTCGAGCTGGTGAGTTCGAGCCATCGGTAATTCCCCGCCGCATCCCTTATCCTGGCTGTACAGGAGGCGGTTTTTTCCCCACGAAGGATCGCTTCGTACATCTTCCGGATTTCCTTCACAGAATCCGGATGAACCGCCCCTGAAGCGATCAGCGATTCCGGGACGTTTGTGTACCGGTTCTGGCCAGCGCTGTGGGAAGCGTCTGCCCGATAGCTCGTTTTTGCCGCGATATCAAACTCCCAGATGGTATTTTTGGTCTGCTGAAGTGCGATGCGGTATCGTTCTTCGCTCAGCCGCAGTTCCTTTTCTGTCTGGACCAGCTCAGTCACATCGGTGGAAATACTGATATAACCGATCTGTTTGCCCTCGGCGTTGTACTGCGGGGTAAAACTCACCCGGTTGATCCGGCCGTCCGGCGTGTATTGAACCGCTGCGGAATCCCCGCGCAGATAACGTTTGATACAGCAATTCTCGGTCCCGCATAACGGCGTCTGAAAAACCGTGCACGGCTTGCCGTATGCTTCGTGCGCTGAAATCCCGGTATCACGCGCCACACTTTGGTTGATAAAAGTGATGCGCAGGTCATTGTCAAGAACGATGATCGGGTTCGGCAGCGCATTGAGCAGGCCTTTATAATAGCTGTCCAGATTGTAATAACGGGTGGCGTCGGAGATCTCACAATAATAAAAATCCACGCCGTCTTCCGTAACCCGCTTTCCCTGGTCGTGCAGCCAGATGGGTTTTCCAGCTTTTGTCTGCACCCGGTAATCGATCGAAAAGCTGTCTGACGACAAAAGCTGCCGGGAAAAATTCTCCCGCAGGGTGTCCAGATCCTCCGGATAGACCATCTCAAAAAAACTGTTGTGAAACTGATCCCGGATTTCTTGGCGGGAATAACCGACCAGCCGCAGGTATTTATCAGAAATATGGACAAATTCACATTTTTCGTTGGCAATGCACTTCTGCGTGCCGATGAAAGCACTTTCCATATGCGATCCTTCCTTCCGCAGCATCCGCCGGTCGCGGTCTGGCCTTTACCGCCGCGCCCCGTTCCCTATTCTATTTTACGCCACAGCCAATATAAAAACAAGCTATTCACATGATTTCCCTGGCGCCGTAAGTAGGACCGGGTGCAGAAACGCTCCTTTTTTGTCTATTTGCTCGCTACGCAAGCCCAAGTGACAGCTTTGCGATGACCCGGACTGGCGATTTGCCCTTATTGGCCAAGGGGTCATCCTGTTTCTATTTTTAAGAGCGCAGCAGAGATTCCAGCAAATCTTTCCGCAGAATGACAATTTTATTTTTGTTCATTTTAATAACGCCCTGTTCACAGAGGAATTTCAGTTCTCTGCTCAGCGAGGGACGAGACACATTTAAGTATTCCGCCCATGTTGCTTTAGGAAAAGGAATCATGACTATTTTATCATTTTCTGCCTTAAAGCTATTCAACAGCGAAAACGCTATTTTTTGCTGAATGGAAGAAAAGGAAAATAGCTCAAGTCGTTTTTCAAACTGCCTGATTCTGTTTGCAGAAATCTTCAGCATATTGGAAGCGATGACGGCGTTTTTGAACAGCACATCGAAAATATACGATTTGTCAATAAACAGGACTTCACTTTCTTCCTTTGCCAGGACATCGCAAGGATACCGCGGATTGCTTGAAAAAACAATGCTTCCGCCCGTCATTTCCCCTCGTTTTCTATGGAATATACTTACTGTATTTCCATTGGGAAGAATCTTTTTAATTTCCAGGCATCCAAAAACAATAATACCGATACAACTCGATGAATCCCCTGTCTGATAGAGGATTTCGTTCTTTTTAAAACGTTTTTTTGTGCAGTCAATGCGCTGCAAAATATCCGATATGTCTTTTTCCCGAACGCCCTCGAATATGGGACATTCAGATAATACGCTTATTGTGGCGTCCATAGGCTTTAAAACCTTTCAGTTTATTTTTTCGGGTGTATCTGCGGATACATGGGTTAAGGCCGTCCGTGTGGTACGATAACCCTATGATCAGTATAGCATACTGCCTCACATTTAAGTATGCATCCTTTATTGTTCACAGGACAATTGCTTGCAAAATTAAGGTCCCATTCAGAAAATGCTTTTTTGAAGCGGTGAGGAGGGAATCAAAGTGTTTCCTAAAATCCTTTATGCGATTGCGGCGATGTGGCTGATTTTGTCTTTTTTCAAGGACCGCCAAAAGACAAAATCAGCGATAAAAAAGGCATGGGAATCATTCGAAAAAATCCTGCCATCCATTTTGAGCGTACTGCTTTTAATTGGTTTGATTTTGGCGGCACTGGATACGGAGACGATCTCCAAACTTCTCGGTACGGAATCGGGGGCTTGGGGAATGTTTGTTGCTGCTGTGATTGGCTGTGTTACTCTCATTCCCGGATTTGTGGCTTTTCCTTTGGCGGCGTCTTTATTGCGCGCGGGAGCGGGTTATGCACAGATTTCAATTTTCATTTCCACGCTTATGATGGTCGGGGTCGCAACGTTCCCATTGGAAGAAAAGTATTTTGGAAGGCTTACCGCCTTTAAAAGGAATTCCCTGTCATTGGCAATCGCTATTATTACGTCTTGTGTGATAGGGGTGATTATGAGATGACCCGCTTTTCGAAAATTATGTTAAGATATCGGTTTTTTACTGTTTTATTGCTGTTAAATATCGGTTTGTCATTCATTGCTCCTGAAATCGGAAAAAAAACACTGTTGCTTTCTCTTGACAATCTATTGGAAATGCTGTCAATCATCCCACCGGTTTTTATTCTATTAGGCCTGATGGATGTCTGGATTCCCAAAGAAATTATGATGAAATATATGGGTAAGGGCGCAGGAATAAAAGGCGGCGTTTTTGCTTTTGCATTGGGTTCTTTTTCAGCCGGGCCGCTTTACGCAGCATTCCCGATAGCCGCTATTTTTTTAAAAAAGGGCGTTTCTCTCACAAATGTTTTTATCTTCATCGGGGCATGGTCAGCAGAGAAGATACCGATGATGTTGTTTGAAGTTACGCAGTTGGGAGGCAAATTTGCCATATCCCGGTTCGTTTTAAATTTAATTGGAACGATTCTCCTCGCTTTTGTTGTTGAAAAAACGACAAGCGAGGAAGAATATCAAAAAATACTGCAAACAGCCTGTAATCAGCTGGAAGCAAAATGACCATACGTCTATTAATTTTCTGAAAAAACTTCTATGGAAAAATCAGGAAAGACCGGCTGCAATTCCGTTCGAATTGCAGCCGGTCTTTAAAACAGCCTTCCGCGGGGAACCGATTCCTTCCAAATCCATTCAAATTTTCATTGATTGAGCGCGCGTTCTACGCTCCAGTAAAAGTTTTCTTGACCGATACAGCTCACGATCCCGCTGCGATCCATGATTTCTTTCACCCCATTCGATACGCCGCAGATATAGACCGGAATCCCTTTTTCCTGAAGGTCCCGCAGCAATTCCAAAAATGCCTGCGCCCCTGATATGTCCATATAAGAAGCCCCACGCATGGAAAACAGAACCGCGGATTTGTCGGACAACCGTTCCGCCATGCTGGTAATTATCTGCGTATTTGCAAAGATAACCGCTCCGGTTATATATACCACCTCCGCATGATCATACACAGGAGAAAGCGGGGTCTTTTGATTTCTCAGCCTGCTGGGGTCCACCCGGTCATAATTGACTTCCAGCTTGGACAGGCGGGACACCAATAGAATCAATGCAATCACCACGCCGATCAGGATTGCAATCGTCAAATCAAAAAGAATGGTTGCCGCCATGGTGGCAAGGAACTTCAGGATAGCGCCTTCAAACTTCCGTGAAAAAATGTATTTGATGGTATCCCACTCATTCATTCGCCATGCTGTAACAAGCAGAACTCCCGCCAATGCGGATAACGGGATCTGTGCCATAATAGGACCCAACGCAAGCATGGAGATCAGCAGAATAACCGAGTGGAATATCCCGGTAAGTCTTGTCTGCGCACCTGATTTAATTGCCACGCTTGTGCGTGCAATAGCTGCCGTTGCAGGAATTCCTCCTAACAGCGGCGACAGGATATTGCCGACTCCCTGTGCAACTAACTCACGGTCGTTATTTAAACGCACGCCTGTCATCCGTCCGGCGCTCGCACCGCACAGCAAACTTTCCACCATGCCTAAAGCCGCAACGCTGACTGCCGGAGCAAGAAGGTTTCTGATGCTGGATAAATCAAACTCCGCAAAAGAAAACCGCTCGCTAAGTATCAGCGATGAGGGGATTTCACCCACAAGGTTCACCTTTAAATGAAAAAGCATGACAAAGGCAGTTGCAAGGATAATCGCTATGAGCGATGCCGGAACAACAGCATTCCACTTTTTAGGATAAAACACCATAAACAAAATTACCAGCATACCAATTGCAAGTGATATCCAGTTAGGGGAAAAAGCACCGGAAAAATAGCTGATAAACTTTTCTAATGCTGAATCGCCCGTTGAGGTGACACCAAAAAGATTGTCAAGTTGTCCCAGGGCAATAATAACAGAAATGCCCGAGGTGAATCCCGCAATAACCGGCATGGGAATATAAGCTGTTAAACGTCCCAGATGCAGAACGCCTGCCAAAACCAGCAAAATTCCCGCCATAATGGTAGCGGTAAAAACCCCGGATATGCCATACTGGGCGATAATCGAAATCAGAATCGCTGCCATTGCGCCTGTAGGGCCGGAAATTTGATAAAATGCTCCGCCCAAAAGGCTGATGGAGAATCCGCTTACGATGGCGGTTATCAATCCCGCCGCCGCTGTTGCGCCGCTGCTTACGCCAAAGGCTAAAGCCAAGGGGAGCGCTACTGCCGCTACTGTCATACCGGCCATTAAGTCCTTCATCAATTTGCCGCTGTTGTACCCTGCAAATTCCTTCTTCAAATCCTGCCAATAATTTTTCACTGTCTGTTAACCTTCTTCTTTTATTAGATAGAGCAAAAAAATCCCGAAAGTCCTGATGAATCGGAACTTTCGGGATTTGGTGCGGGAGATGGGACTTGAACCCACACACCGAAGTACCGGCTCCTAAGACCGGCGCGTCTGCCATTCCGCCACTCCCGCATTTTTTGCCGCGACCGCGGCAAAAAATATTATACGCCATTCGCACAAAGCTTGTCAACCATGGATTTCTCCCGCTTCAAGCAGCGACTGCGCCGCCAGGATAATTCCTGTTTTTCCGCTTGGCCAAGTGAGGCCTCCCTGCAGCCAGGCCGCATATGGTTCCCGCATCGGGCCGTCGGCGGAAAGCTCAATGGACGCGCCGAGCGTAAACGCGCCCGCCGCCATGATCACCTGGCTGTCGTAGCCGGGCATGTCCCACGGTTCCGGCGTCACAAACGCGTCGACCGGCGCTCCACGCTGTACGCCTCGGCAAAAGGCGCAAAGGCCATTCGGGGTGCCGAGTTTTACAGCCTGGATAATATCGGCGCGCGGAGCGTCGCAAACAGGAAAAACCGAAAAACCGAAGCGCTCGAAAAGCGCCGCCGCGAAAACAGCGGTTTTCAGGGCGGCGCCCACCACGGTCGGCGCAAAGAACAGCCCCATAAACATGCTGCGCGATTCCCCAAGCGTACAACCGACCTCCTTTCCCACGCCGGGCGCGGTCAAGCGGCAGGCACATTGTTCAATGAGGTCAGCGCGGCCCGCGATGTAACCGCCTGTTTTTGCAATCCCGCCGCCGGGATTCTTGATAAGCGATCCAATAATAAGATCGGCGCCCACCTGGGTCGGTTCTTTTTCCTCTGCAAATTCCCCATAACAATTGTCCACCATAATAATCGCCTCGGGATTTGCCGCGCGGACAAGCTTTGCGATCCGGCCAATTTCATCCACCGAAAGCGATTCTCGCAGCGAATAACCGCGGGAACGCTGCATGTAAGCCACTTTTACGCCCTTGACCGCCTGCGCGATCCCATCATAATCCGGCGTGCCGTCCTTCAGCAGATCGAGCTGCTCATATTGTACGCCAAACTCCTTGAGCGACCCGCTGCCGCCCGGCACAATCCCAAGCACCGGCTGAAGCGTGTCATACGGCGCGCCAGTCAGCGAAACGATCCGATCGCCGGGGCGCAGCACACCGAACAATGCCACGGTCAGCGCATGGGTGCCGGAAACAAAATTGTGGCGAAAAATTGCATCCTGCGCGCCGGTGATCTCAGCAAAGACCTTTTCGATCGTTTCACGGCCGCGGTCATCGTAACCGTATCCGGTCGAACCGGCGAAATGGCTTTCGCTCACACCATGTTTGATAAAAGCCGAAAGCACCTTGCAGGCATTATATTCGGTGATCCGGTCAATCTTGGCGAAAGCTTCCCGGCAGCGTTCTTCCGCAGCCTCTGCTTCCTTCATAATCATTGGATCGACCTTAAAAAACTGTTCTACCATGTTCTCTCTCCTAAGCCGTCAGAAATCAATCTGCGCCCACTGTCCGGCGATTTCAAAACCGAGCGGCGCATAAAAATCCATCAGGGAATCCTCCCTTGTGAAAAGCCATACAGCCAGCCCATCCGCACAGGCCTGCCGCAGTGTATAATCCACCAGCCAGCTTCCATAGCCCTTGCGGCGGAAATCCGGATGGGTTGCAATCGCGGCAAGAACTGCCTGTCCTTTTCCGCGAAATAATATACTTGCCGTTGAAATCGCATTTTTATTTACTTTTAGTATGTAATAGTCCGCCAATCCATGCCGCTGCTTATGCGATGCTTCCGCAATCCAAGCGTCCTGGTCAACCGTTTCTGCAAAACCCGGCGTTGCCAGAACATGCAATCTGCATACCTCAGATAAGCGCTGCGCGCGCTCCACCCGCACAGAAACGCCGTCCGCGCAGAGCGCGGCTGCGGCTTCCGCGGGGATGTCCCCGCGGCGGCGCAGGATCCATGACGCGCAAAGCGTGCCATGGATCACGGCGTTCAGTTGTTCGAGAAGCTCCCGTTCCCCATTGATGCAGCGGGCTCCGACTGTATGCGCAAATACAGCGCACTCAGCGGCATCCACGTCCCGCGCGGCAATGGTCAGCACCCCATTCAGGCGCGAAAGAAATCCCCGGATCTGTCCGTCCTGTTCGATCGACCAGAGATCCAGCTCCCGCTTCCCGGCGCCATAAGTTTGATACTGACTGTATATTTTTATTTCATATATCCCAAAAGTATTTTCTTTGTTACACAGAAACGCTTCCGTTTCCGCATTCAGGTACCGGATCACCGGCCAAACGCGCCGATCAGCTCCGGCAGCAGCTTTCGTGTTTCATCCACATCGAAGCGGTTGACAACACAGGACGGCGTATGCAGGTACCGGCAGGGCACCGATACCGCCAGCACCTTTGCCCCTTCGCCCGCGACCTGTACCGAACGCGCTTCATTGCCTCCGTAGACGCCTGCCTTCGGCTGGCAGGCAATCCCCTTTTCCGCCGCGATGGTGAGCGCCCTCCGGTAAAGATCCCGGTCGTAGATGGTGCCGCGGTCCATGAATGAAAGCACCGGCCCCTTTTTCAACGCGCAGACCACCTTTGCGGGCGGCGTGTCCGGGATATCACAGGCAGTCGTTGTTTCAAGCACGATCGCAATCTCCGGCGCAATCTGCGCGGCAGCGGTCTTTCCGCCTGTGGTACCGGTTTCTTCCTGCACGGTAAAGGCAAAGTGGCAGTCATACGGCAGGTCGGATTCAATAAGCGCCGCAGCCAGCGCGCAGCCAACCCGGTTGTCAAGCGCGCGGCCGCGCAAAAATCCGTCCCCAAACTCCGCATACTGCGAACAAAATACCGCGCGATCCCCCAGATGGACCAGTTTGCGGGCTTCGTCACGATCCTTCGCTCCGATATCGAGATACATCGTATCCAGATCAGCGGCCTTTTCCCGTTCTTCCGCCGATTTCATATGCATCGCCTTCATGCCGATCACGCCGAAGGTTTCGCCGATCAACACCGATTTACCGGGGATGGTACGCTTGTCAATGCCGCCTACCGTTGTAAAACGCAGCAGGCCGTCATCTTCGATATAGGTCACAATGAGCCCGACCTCGTCCATATGCGCGGAAATCATCAGCTTTTGCTTCGGGGTTTCCCGCCCCTTTTTGAAAGCCAGGATATTGCCGAGCGCATCCACTTTATAAAGGCATTTGCCCTCGATCATCCGCAGGATCTCATACCGCACCTGTTCTTCATTGCCGGACACGCCGGGAATGCCGCTCAGACGTTCGATATATTTATAAAGCATTCCCGTCACCTCCAAATTCGGCCCGGACATACGAAACGATCAGATCCGCCACTGCTTCCACATCGGTCACACAGACCATTTCAATCGGCGTGTGCATATATTTGATCGGGATTGACAGCAGTGCGCACCGCACCCCCGCGCCCGAAATCGCCACTGCGTCCGCATCGGTACCGGTCGCGCCGCCCATCACTTCTGTCTGATAGGGGATGCCCGCCTCTTTTGCCAGTTTCTTCATCTGTTTAAACATGCCGTTATCGAGCACCGGCGCGATGCCGACCATCGCCCCTCTGCCCATGAGCCCGCATTTTGCGCGGGGGGCATCCGGCGTGTGCGCAAACGAAACGTCAACCGCCACACAGTGGGTCGGCGTGAGCTTCACCGCGGCTGTATAAGCCCCCTGGCTGCCGACCTCCTCCATACTGACGAGCGCCACGCTGAGCGTGCAGCCAAGCTTTGCCGCCGCAAGCCGTTTGGCCGCCAGAATCACCGACGCGCAGCCCGCACGGTCGTCGATGGAGGGCGCGCAGACCAGCCCCCCCGGCAGCTCCCGCGCCTGCCCGCAGATGGTCACCCGGTCACCCAGCGCGATCTTTTCCCGTGCCTCTTCCCCGGTCATCCCCACGTCGATACAGAGATCCTCCAACTTTGGAAGCTTCCCATCGTCCGGGTTCAGATGGGGCGGAATGGTGCAGATTACCCCGTCGAGCGGACCGTTTTCAGTGTGCACCTGTACCTGCGCCGCCAGCACGAGCGACCGGTCAATGCCGCCGCAGTTAGAGACGCGCAGGAAGCCATTTTCCTCAATGTAGCTTACAATCATACCGATTTGGTCAAGGTGGGCAGTGAGCATCACATGTGGAGCTCCTTTGCCCGCTTCATGCACGCGGCAGATGAGGCTGCCGAGCTGCGTCGTTTCGCACGGGCCGAGCTGCGCAAGCATCCCCCACGCCGTCTGGGCCGCGCGGTCTTCAAAGCCCGACACGCCGACCGCGTCACAGAGGTTCAAAATCATTTTTGCTGTGGACATCTGAAACCTTCTTTCCTTTGGGTCAGAGCGCTTTGACCAGTTCCTTAAAATGGCGGCCGCGCGCTTCAAAATTCGGGTAGGCATCAAAACTTGCGCACGCGGGCGAAAGCGAGACGATATCCCCTTCGGCGGCCTTTTCATGTGCGATACGCACCGCATCTTCGAGATCTTTTGCACGCAGGACAACGAGTTTTTCCGGATCAAAATCCGCAGCGGCTTTCACCGCCGATTCGATCTTGTCCGCGGTCGCCCCGGTGAGGATCAGCATCTTCACCTTTTCAAGCAGCTTGGGCACCAGCGGCTCGAACGGGATCTTTTTGTCATATCCTCCCGCGATGACGATCAGCTTCTGCCCAAAGCTGTTGAGCCCGGCAATCGTCCGGGTTGGAGTGGTCGCGATCGAATCGTTGTACCATTTGACCCCGCCAAGCTCCCGCACCAGTTCGATGCGGTGCTCCACGCCGCCGAATTCCATCGCGACATTCTGAATCGCCTCCAGATCCGCATAACCCCAGACCGCACAGATCGCAGCGAGGTAGTTTTCCACATTATGAATGCCCGGCAGTTTGATCTCTTCGGCGCGCAGGACCTTCTGCGCCCTGCCGTTGATCGAAACGTAGATGACCCCGTCCTCGAGATAGGCTCCAGTGCGTACCGGGTGTTTCACTGAAAATTCAAAGAGCTGCCCCCGCACATCCTTTGCAAACGACGCCGCCAATTCGTTGTCCACGCCGAGCACCGTTCTGGAAAAGGCGTGCTGGTGCAGGACGATGTTGCGTTTTGCGTCGACGTATTCCTGCATGTCCTTATGGATGTCGAGATGGTTCGGGGTGATGTTGGTGACCACCGCGATGTCCGGGCTTTCGCGCATCGAGATGAGCTGGAAGCTCGAAAGCTCCGCCACCGCGAAATCCCCGTCGCGGATATCCTGCACCACCGGCATCAAGGGGCGGCCGATGTTGCCGCCGAGATGGACCCTGTGCCCGGCCTCCTTGAGCATCTCTGCAATGATGGTCGTGGTGGTGGTCTTGCCGTCCGAACCGGTGATAGCCACCGTCTTGCAGGGGCACAGGTCGAAGAATAGCTCCATCTCGCTGGTGACCACCACACCGTCCTGCCTGAGCTGCTCGAGCACCGGGTGATGGAACTTCATCCCCGGCGTGCGCAGGACGATTTCGGCATCGATTCCATCAAGATAGCCTTCTCCAAGCTTCAGTGTGACTCCCTGCGCCTCAAAATTGTTGCAGATCGCTTCGCCAAGCTGCTCGCGGGTACGTCTATCGCAGGCAATCACCTTTGCGCCGCGGTCACAGAGCCTGCTGATCAGGTCGGAATGGCTCACGCCGATACCGATTACCGCCACTTTTTTCCCTTTTACTTCCTCAAAGAAGCGCTGAACCCTGCTGTCCATAAGAAAAGCCTCCTATTATTCCTGTCTAACTTTTTTATTATATTCGCCCCGGCCGGTTTTATCAAGCAAAAACGGGGGAACTCCAAAAGAAGTTCCCCCCGGAGCCGCCATATTTTTACAAAGCTTCGATCACATAATCGATTACAGCTGCCTCCCGGCCATCCTCTATGTAAACCCGCGGAACACGCCGCCCAATCAGGCAGGCTTCCTCATAGTTGATGGTGCCGTTCCACTGCGCGAAATCGTCAAGCGTCACCGCCAGATCCCCGCACCGTCCAACCAACGTCACAACATCCCCGCTTTGAACCTGTGGGATATCGGTCACGTCGATCATCATCTGGTCCATGCACACCCGGCCGACCACCGGCGCATATTCGCCGCCCACGATCACCCGGCCGCGGTTCGAAAGGTTGCGGCGGTAACCGTCCGCGTAGCCGGCCGCGATCGAGGCCACCACCTGCCGGTCATGTTCGGTTGTGTAGGTCCGTCCGTAGCTGACCGGCACGCCCGCTTCGAGTTTTTTCACCATCGACACGGTGGTATAGAGCGACATCGCCGGGCGCAGGTCGGCCATTCCGGCACATTCGCCGGACGGCGCAAGTCCATAGAGCACGATCCCAAGCCGCACCATGTCCAGGTGCATCTGTGGATAGGCCATCGTCGCCGCGCTGTTGCAGCAATGCCGCAGCGAAAAGGTAATCCCGAGCCTGCGCAGCTCTTCCAGGGTTTGTATAAACACCGCGTACTGGCCCAGCGTATATTCCCTGCTGTCCTGCTGGAATTCGTCGGCGCAGGCAAAATGGGTATAGATCCCGGTGCAGGAAAGCCCCGGCAGCGCGCAGGCCGCGGCAATCTCTTCCGCCGCCTCGCATTCGTGGCCGTTGGGCGCGTAAAACCCAATACGGGTCATGCCGGTGTCCACCTTGATGTGACAGTCAACCGTGACGCCCTTTTTTTTTGCCTGCGCGGAAAGCGCCTTGGCATATTCTTCCGAATACACAGTCTGCGAAACGTTCAGCTCGGCCAGGCGGTCCGCCATCGCAGGCGGCGTAAAGCCAAGGATCAGGACCGGCTTATCGATCCCCTGGCGGCGCAGCGAAACCGCTTCGTTCAGATTCGAAACAGCAAACCAATCGGCCCCTGCCTTCTGCAGCGCGCGGGAAACATAGCCGTCCCCGTGGCCGTATGCGTCAGCCTTGACCACCGCCATGGACAGGCAGCCGGGATCAAGGCACTTCTTCATTTCCTGATAGTTGTGGACCACAGCGTCCAGGTCGATGTCCGCCCAGGTGCGGCGCAAATAATCCATATCGGCTTTTCCCTTTCTTTCAGTCGTCCCGGTCCGGATCTTTGGCGATGAGCACCGCCAGCCCAAAGGTGTTGATCAGGATCGAAAGCCCAAGCGTGATGAGCGCCCAGGGCGAATTTGTATTGAATAAAAGCAGGAGTGCTACCAATAATACGATCACACCAACCGCCAGCACTGTGAGCCCGAATTTTCTTCTTGTCATCATCGTTCAAATTCCTTTGTATTGATGCACCCAATAAGGGTTCTGAGGCGTTTCACCCGTACATTTTAATATACACCAACCCCGCGGCTTTTACAACCAAGCCGTCCGCGTTCGCACAAATTTAACAATTGCCACACTTTTTCCGGGAGGGATTCTATGTCACTGATCCGCACCGACCTTGCGGTTGAATCAGCCGAACCGATGCGCAGCCGTCTGCCGGACGGCGTGGCCGTCCATGAGGAAGAACGGGAATCGGTGCGGATGACCCGCATCGAAATTTCCACCGAGGACGCCGCCCAGAAGCTCGGCCGTGCCTGCGGCCGATACATCACCATTGAGCTTCCGCCGCTCGAAAGCGGCGTCGATCCAGCCGATGATGTGACTCACCTGGCCGCAAAAGAACTGCGCGCACTGCTTCCGCGCGAAGGTCCGGTCCTTGTGGTGGGGCTCGGAAACCGTCAGATGACCCCCGACGCGCTCGGCCCGGAAACCACCCGGCAGATCTTCGCCACCCGCCACATCCCTGCCGAAGTTGCCCGGCGCACCGGGCTCGACGGGCTGCGGCCGGTTTCGGCGCTCGCGCCCGGCGTACTCGGCCAAACCGGCATCGAAACCGGAGAAATCATCCGCGCAGTCGTGCGGGACACCTCCCCGGCGGCTGTCATCGTCATCGACGCCCTTGCGGCCCGCTCGCTGGGCCGGCTCGGCCGTACCATCCAGATCGCGGACAGCGGTATTTCTCCCGGGTCGGGCGTGCTCAACTCCCGACAGGAGCTGAGCGCCCAGTCCCTCGGCGTACCGGTCATTTCGGTCGGCATCCCTACAGTCGTTGACGGCGTGACTCTGGCCTGTGACCTCACCGGCCAGGAGGACGCTTCCAACATTGACGCCACAGCGAAAACAATGATGGTCACCCCGCGCGACATCGACGCGATCATCGCGCGCGGCGCGAAAAACCTTTCGCTTGCGATCAACGCCGCGCTTCAGCCGCAGCTTTCACTGGAAGATATTACCTATCTGGTTTCCTAGCCGCGCATACCGCAAAATACCGCGCGATGTATTCGCGCGCTTTTTCCACGCAGGCCGCCCGGCATATTTTTAAGCCCCGGCACATAGAATGCAAAGAAACGGTTCTATAAGGTAGGGGGCGAGGAAGCTGAAACGAAACAGTCGTATGCCAAGGCCGCGGCGGCTGTCACTGATTCTGACGGTTGTGTTTTTGCTGCCGGTTACGGTGATCGCGGCGCTCTCCGGCCCCATTGAAATGGACGCGCTTACTGAGCGCGCCGCCCTGCTTTCCGCCATGGTGAATATGCCGGAAGGAACCCTTTCCCTGCTGGAACACCGGTTTGCCGGGCAGCTCGATCCGGAATATAACCCCACCGGAAACGAATCGGACGTCGCGCCTTACCTTTCCCCGTGGAACGACCCCGATGAACCGAAATCATCCCCCAAAGCGCCCGAAACCACTTCTCCGTCCGCTATCCAGCCGACCGGCAAAAAAGCGGTTGTGACCGATCCCTCTCCAGCAAAAGACACCATCCACACCGTACCGGTAGATTTCCGGGGACGGATTGTGCAGGAGAACATGTCCGCCAGCGGCACCAATTTGATCCCATATGGCGAGGGGCTCCTGCGCAACTATACAGAGGTACCGGATGAGGAAATCAAAGGGATCATGGAACAGGGGATGAACATTCACCTGGAAGATACCGACCAGCCGCAGGTGCTCATCTTCCATACCCACGCCACCGAAAGCTATGAGCCCTACGACACCGACACCTATGACCTGCGCAATACCTGGCGCACGACCAACAACAATGATAACATGGTTGCGGTGGGGGATGTACTCGAAAAAACGCTGCGGGACGCGGGAATCGGCGTGATCCACGACAAAACCCAGCACGATTACCCCTCCTACAACGGCTCGTATGAACGCAGCGCCGAAACGATCAAAGGGTATCTGAAAAAATACCCGACTATCAAGATCGCGCTCGATATCCATCGGGACGGCATTCAACGGGAAGACGACCTGATTGTCAAGCCGGTGGTCGAGGTGGACGGCAAAAAGGCTTCCCAGCTCATGATCATCACCGGCAGTGACGACGGTACGATGAATGTGCCGAAATGGCGGGAAAACCTGCGGTTCGCGGCTTCGGTGCAGGATGCAATCGAGCAGGACTTCCCAGGGCTCACGCGCCCGATCTTCTTTTGTTACCGCAAGTACAATATGGATTTAACGACCGGGTCGCTGCTGTTCGAGGTCGGCTCCAATGCAAATACCCTGGAGGAAAGCAAGTACACTGCCGGGCTTATCGGCCAGTCGATTGCAAAACTGCTGAACGCAAACCGGGAAGTGACCGCTGAAAAGCCGAACCCCACGCCCGTTCAATAACCAGATGTTAAAAATGTAGGTGAAAATACAAATTGTTAAAAAGAGATCTCCGCCTTTTCTTCTCTTCCTTCTGTATCACCCTGATTCTGACCGGCTGGGTGACCGCCTTCCTGGTGGTGGACAATTCCGGTTCCCGGTATGAATCCTCCGCCACTGTCCCCGCGCTTGAGATGACACGCGCCGACGAACCACTCCATTTTGATCTGGCGCTGCTTGGGCAGTGGTACACCGTAACCCTTGAGCCGCTCAACCGGCTTGAAGCGGCCCGCAAGCAATATGCCTGCCTGGTCACACCGCGCAGGCTGCTCAATCTCGAAAAGCTGTACAGTTTAGGTGTTTATGGGAAGAAGAAGATTTACAATTGGTATAAAGAGAATGAATATGTACAAAATGTCGCAAAATCACAGGAAGGCATCCCGATCGAATAACGGGACGCCTTCCTGTTCATTTTTTGAGGATCCGCGCGAGCGACACATCCTCCAGCAGATTCACTGTTTCAAACTTTCCTTTATAAAAAACAGCCCAGTTGTTGAATACGCAGGGCAGTTCCTTTGCCTTCTGCAGCGTATCCACCCGGATCAGTTCCAGCGGAATTCCGTTCTTTTCACAGTACTGCCGGACCCGCCCGACCCGCTGCGGGATATAAGGGCACTGCATATCGTAATAGATGGTCAGCGGTTCGCTGTCGATGCGCCCGCACTTTGCACGCGGCGCAAACTGCGGCACGGTCCCATCAAGCGAGCATGCCAGCAGGTCATACCCCTGTTCGGTCGTGTCCACAACCTCGAAGCCGTACTTCTTCGCAAACGCCTGATCGGAAAGCCAGGACTTCTGCTTTTTCGCCCCGAGCATGCAAACGCCGGATTTACCTTTCGTTTTTGCATCGGCCAGACAATATTCCATCAGCGCTTTGCCATATCCTTTTCCCTTACAGTCTCCGGTGACCCACAGACAGTACAGATAAATATAGTTGTCGCCGGCAATGGGAACCCAGGCGGTTTCGAGCGGCGCATACTCGATGAAAACCGTGGCCTTCGCATCGAGCTTGCGAAAAACATGTCCCTCCCGCAGCCGGTCCGAAAGCCATTGCCGCTTTTCCTCCACGCCGGGATGTGGTTTTTTGCTGCGAATAATACAGCACAGATGTTCCTTGTCCAGGTTTTCTGCCGTCAGATTGATAAATTCCGTACCCATATGCACCCTCGCTTCAAATTTTTTGAACGAACTAATGTTCGATTTCATTGTAACATATCAGCCTCATCTCCACAAGGCCGTCTGGTAAAATGACAGACGCTTTGTGTCAGAAACCGGGACGCCTTCCTGTTGCATATTGGCCCGTCCCTGTGCTATAATGCAGTATTGGATAAATATGATGAAATGCCCGGCGGGACGCGCCTTTCCACAGCTTCCCGAGCGGGCGGAAACGGCAGGTAACCTATGTCCGACAGAAGAGAAAATATCCGGAATTTTTGTATCATCGCGCATATCGATCACGGCAAAAGCACCTTGGCCGACCGTATCCTGGAACTGACCGACGCGGTCAGCAAGCGCGATATGGAGGAACAGATCCTCGACAATATGGAGCTGGAGCGGGAGCGCGGCATCACAATTAAGGCGCGGGCCGTTTCGCTCACCTACCACGCGGACAACGGGAAGGACTATAACTTCAACCTGATCGACACCCCCGGACATGTCGACTTCAATTATGAGGTTTCCCGTTCGCTCGCGGCCTGTGAAGGCGCGGTGCTCATCGTGGACGCGTCGCAGGGGATCGAGGCGCAGACCCTTGCAAACACCTATCTCGCGATCGAACATGACCTCGAAGTCACGCCGGTCATCAACAAGATCGACCTGCCAGCCGCCGAGCCCGACCGGGTCGCGCAGGAGGTCGAAGACGTCATCGGCATCCCCTGCCTCGACGCGCCGCGCATTTCGGCCAAAACCGGCGAAAACATCCACGCGGTGCTCGAACGGATCGTCACCGACATCCCCGCTCCCAAAGGCGATGAACAGGCGCCGCTGCGCGCGCTCATCTTTGACAGCTACTACGACAGCTACAAAGGCGTTATCGCCTATGTGCGCGTCATGGACGGAGTGGTGAAACCCGGCATGACCATCAAAATGATGGCAACCGGCGCGCAGTTCAATGTTGTGGAATGCGGCGTCATGGCAGCCACCAGCCTGGTCACGCGGGACGAGCTCTTCGCGGGGCAGGTCGGATATATCGCGGCCTCCATCAAGACCGTGCGGGATACCGCGGTGGGCGACACGATCACCGACGCGGAAAATCCCGCGCCCGAACCGCTGCCCGGCTACCGCAAGGTTCAGCCGATGGTCTTTTCCGGCATCTATCCGCTTGACGGTGCAAAATATCCTGATCTGCGCGACGCGCTTGAAAAGCTGCAGCTAAACGACGCTTCCCTCTCCTTTGAGCCGGAAACTTCCGCCGCGCTCGGGTTCGGCTTCCGCTGCGGTTTTCTTGGGTTGCTGCACATGGAGATCATCCAGGAGCGGCTCGAGCGGGAATTCAACCTCGACATCATCACCACTCTGCCGAGCGTTATCTACAAGCTCACGATGACCGGCGGCGAGGAAAAATGGATCGACAATCCGACCGAGTATCCCGACCCGGCACTGATCGCTGCGGCCGAGGAACCGTTTGTAAAAGCGAATATTTTTACTCCAACCGCCTATATCGGCAATATCATGGAACTCTGCCAAAGCCGCCGCGGCGTTTATTTTGACACCAAATATCTGGATGCCGACCGGGTTGAGCTGCATTACGAACTGCCGCTCAACGAAATTGTCTATGATTTCTTTGACGCGCTCAAATCCCGCACTAAGGGTTACGCGTCCTTCGACTATGAGTTCTGCGGCTATCGTGATTCAAAGCTGGTCAAACTTGACATCCTCTTAAACGGGGAGATCGTCGACGCGCTCTCCTTCATCGCACACGCGGATAAAGCCTATCCGCGCGCGCGCAAGCTCTGTGAAAATCTGAAGGAAAATATCCCGCGCCAAATGTTTGAAGTGCCGATCCAGGCCGCGATCGGCGGCAAGGTCATCGCGCGGGAAACGGTCAAGGCTCTGCGCAAAGACGTGCTTGCCAAATGTTACGGCGGCGATATCACCCGCAAAAAAAAGCTGCTTGAAAAGCAGAAGGAAGGCAAAAAGAAGATGCGTCAGCTCGGTACCGTTTCGGTTCCGCCCGAGGCGTTCACCGCTGTACTCAAGCTCGATTCCAACGACTGACACCACGGCGGGTCTGTTCTGCGACTCCGCGCGTTCGGGGCTGATGGCAACGTATCATACTCCCCATAAACGGATGGCAGAAACGCGCGGCCCTGCGGGCCGCGCGTTCTTTAAATCAAACGCAGGCCGGCAGTACCCGCCCAAGTGGCAAAGACTGGCGTTCGATCGGACTCCCCACCGGGCCGGGGGCATCCACAGGCATCTCAAACCGCACTTTCAGCCGAATACACTACCCGCACTATCCGCAGGGAGCGTGAAACGCAGCGTTCAGTCCTGAGCTGACCGTCCTGTTGGGAGCGGCTGCGAGGCAGATCCTGGCAAGGCATCTGCCGGGGTTTCGCAAGGGGACGGCTAGTCCCCTTGCGCAAACTTTTGGTGACTTTTCGTTCGCCCGAAAAGTCGCTCGTGGTGCGCGGCGAAACGCGCAGGAGCGTACAATTGGAAGAAGGTGATTTCATGTCCTGCAAGGGTCTATACATTCACGTACCATTCTGTGAGCGCAAATGTCCCTACTGCGATTTCTATTCGGTGAAGGCGGACCAGACGCTGATGGATGCCTACACCGCACGGGTGATCCACATGCTCAAAACGCAGCCGTTCGGCGTGCGGGAGCTGGAGACGGTCTATTTTGGCGGCGGCACCCCTTCGGCGCTGGGCGGGAAACGGCTCGCGCGGATGATGGAGGCCGTTTTTTCCGCATTCACAGTTGCACCGGATGCGGAAATCACAGTGGAATGCAACCCGCATTCGGCGCTTGCCCCCGAACTTGTTTTGATGCGGCGGGCTGGGATCAGCCGGCTCTCGATCGGGATGCAGAGCGTCAGCGACCGTCAGCTTCGGCTGCTGGGACGGCCGCATACCGCGTCCGATGTGGCACAGGCGGCACAGGCGGCGCGAAGGGCCGGGTTCGAGCATCTTTCGTTCGATCTGATGCTCGCGACGCCTGGGCAGACTCTCGCGGATATTGACGAGGCGGTGCGGTTTGCATCCGAACTCGGCGCGGAACATCTGTCCGCTTATCTGCTCAAGGTGGAGGATGGCACGCCGTTCGCGGCGCGCCATATTGAGCTGGAATGTCCAGATGGCGATGGGCAGGCCGATTATTACCGGCACGCGGTTGAGACGCTTGCCGCACATGGATATGAGCAATATGAAATCAGCAACTTCGCGCGGGATGGCCGGACCGCGCGTCACAATCTCAAGTACTGGCGCTGTGAGGAATATCTTGGGGTCGGGCCATCCGCGCATTCCTTTGTGAATGGCCGGCGGTTCTATTTCCCGCGCGATCTCACGGGGTTTCTCGCGGCAGAAAATCCGTTTGGCCTGCTGGTTGACGACGGGCCGGGCGGCGACGCCGAGGAGTTTCTGATGCTTAGGCTGCGGCTCGCCGATGGGGTGCGTTTTTCCACACTTTCCAAGCATTATCCGGATTATGATCTGACCGCTCTGTGCGAACGAGCGCGCCGGATCCCCTCCAGGTTCCTTACGCGCGATGAGGCAGGGATTCGGCTCACACCGGAAGGATTCCTGCTTTCCAACACCATCATCGGGGAGCTGCTCACATGAAACAGGAAGGCCTTTCAAAAAGGATTTGGGTCCCGGCGCTGGGCCTGCTGCTGGTTATCCTTGCGATTGCATTTTACAGCGGCTATACTGTCCGGCATTACCGCGTCACCACCCAAAAACTTCCGACGGGCAGCTGCCTGCGTGCCGCGCTGGTTACCGATCTGCACGCCGAGCCATCCGAAACGCGGCGCAAAAGACTTGCCGCATTGCTCGAAAGCGCCGAACCGGATGTGATATTGCTTTGTGGGGATATCTATGACGACTGGCGCGCCTTCGATGGCGCCGACGCGTTTCTCTCCGAAATTGCGGGACTCGCGCCGCTCTACTATGTCACGGGCAATCATGAAATCTGGTCAAAGCGGATGCCGGAAATTCTTTCCCGGTTGAAAGCGCATGGGGTGACCGTCCTCGAAAACGATTGGGTAACGCTGCCGGTACAAGGCGGCGGTGAAATCCTGATGGCAGGGCTTGCAGACCCTGACGGCGCGCCAAGTTTGCAGGCCTGGGCGGACAATGCCAGGAGAGCCTTCACGCCGCTCGAAACCGACGGGCATTTTCGGCTGCTGCTTTCCCACCGGCCGGAACAGGCCGCTCTTTACGCGCAATTGCCGTTTGATCTTACCCTCTCAGGGCATGCGCATGGCGGACAGGTCCGCATTCCCGGTATCCTCAACGGGCTTTACGCCCCGAATCAGGGCTTCTTTCCAAAATATGCGGGAGGTTGCTACGAGGACGTTCCCAGCGGACAGATCCGCATTGTGGGACGCGGCGTTTCCCATTATTGGATTCTGCCGCGCGTCTGTAACCCGCCCGAACTGGTTTGCATCGAACTGAAAGGGGCCCCGGCATAAACACCGGGGCCCCCTCGTCTTTTCATTTAAGTTTCCATCAGCTGGCGAAGCTGTTTGCCAAAATCCGCGGCGACCGAACGAACACTGTCGATGATCTCGTTGATGCCGTCTTCTATTTCGCCGGCCGCGCCGCCCGTTTTGAAGTAGTCGCGCGACCGGGTTTTCCGGTAGCGTTTGATCATCTGCTTGATGCGCTCGCTCTCCTGCTGGGAAATTGGGTTTTCGGGCTTGCGAATCTCCCGCAAAGCGTTGGCACAGTCGGAAAGCAGTTCCCTATATTCATCCTCAATCTGTTTTTTAAAGCGCGCGGTCATCTGCGCTTCGTCCGAAGGATCGGTGAACCGCAGCTCCACAATACTCGCCTCGCCGCCGAGCTCACGGATTTTCTGCGCAAGGGCGGTGAACTGCTGCATGCCCTGCGCGGTGTTGGGCAGAATTGCGACGCCCTGCTTAAAGTATTCCGCGCCAAATTCCTTCAGTTTGCGCCAGACGTATACCCGCACCTTGGAGGGGTTGACTGGGAGGTTGTAACTGAGCGCCAGCCAGACCGTCCGCTGCATCTGCATTGCGTCCACCTGCCTTTCCTTATTTTCCGAGGCTGCTACCGCATGTCAAAAGCCGCCTTCACAGCTTCTCCCGCCGTCTTTGGCAGTGCCCCCGCGAAGGCGGGGCTCAAATGGCGGGAACTGTTTGCGTTGTACTTATTATAGCACGATAATTGTAACAAGTGTTAGCTTTTTCGTCAATCCTTATTTATCCCGACGAAATTTTCTTGCAAGATGCCCATTGGGATGCTAAAATATAGTATTGGTTTATTTGAAATTGAAATGCTTCCGACCGGCATGCCCGCCGGCGGATTTTGAAAGGAACTGGAGCCATGTCGGTCAAAAACCTGATTCTTCCCCCCAATTATTTTTCCAAGCTGGATATCCTGGAGACGGAAATCGCGATCAAGCTTGCGAAGGACACCTTTGAACGGGAACTTGCCAAGATGCTCACCCTGACCCGTGTCTCCGCGCCGCTCTTTGTGCGACCGGAAACCGGCCTTAACGACGACCTCAATGGAGTGGAACGGCCGGTGCAGTTCGATGTGCTGGACATCGGCGCGGATGTGCAGATCGTCCATTCGCTGGCAAAATGGAAGCGGATGGCGCTGGCCCGCTACGGGTTCGCCCCCGAAACCGGCCTTTATACCGATATGAACGCCATCCGGCGCGACGAGGAGCTCGACAATCTGCATTCCATCTATGTCGACCAGTGGGACTGGGAAAAGGTCATCACCCGCGCCGACCGGAATATGCAAACCCTCCAATCCACCGCGAACGCCATCATGTGCGCGCTGCGTACCACCCAAGGGGTTCTGGCGCAGGAATTCTCGGCGCTCGAGCGGTACCTGCCCGACCACCTGGAATTCTTCACAAGCCAGGAGCTGGAGGATCTGTATCCCGATCTCACGCCCAAGCAGCGGGAGGACGCGGTCGCCCAAAAATACGGCGCGGTCTTCATCTCGCAGATCGGCGGCGCGCTCCGTTCCGGAAAACCCCACGACGGCCGCGCGCCCGACTACGACGACTGGCAGCTCAACGGCGATATCCTCATCTGGTACCCGGTGCTTGGACGCGCGCTGGAACTTTCCTCAATGGGGATCCGCGTGGATGAAAAAACGCTCCGCGAACAGCTCGAAATCTCCGGCTGCACCGACCGCGCCGCAATGCCGTTCCACAGCATGCTGCTGGCGGGACGTCTGCCGCTCACGATGGGCGGCGGCATTGGACAGAGCCGTATCTGCATGGCGCTTTTGCAGAAAGCGCATATCGGAGAAGTGCAGGCTTCGGTCTGGCCGGACGACATGCACGACGCCTGCGCGGCTTCCGGCATCCATCTGCTGTAATCCAGGCATCCCCATTTGGGACGATGACCTGTTCCTGAAACAAGAAGTGGAGGTTATTTATGGATCTGACGACACTGTTCGGTTCAAAAGTATTCGGCGACGCCGCCATGCGCAAATATCTGTCCCGTGAAGTTTATGAGAGCCTTAAGCGCACGCAGGAGGGCGGGCTGCCGCTTGACCCGGCCATTGCGGAAGCGGTGGCCGAAGGGATGAAAGACTGGGCCATTTCGCTCGGCGCGACCCATTACGCCCACTGGTTCCAGCCGCTCACCAACATCACCGCCGGCAAGCACGATTCTTTCATCGAACCGGCTGGCAACGGCGACATCGTGCTGGAATTCTCCCCAAAGGCGCTGGTCAAAGGGGAGCCGGACGCCTCCTCGTTCCCTTCCGGCGGGCTCCGCGCCACCTTTGAGGCGCGCGGCTACACCACCTGGGACCCCACTTCCCCCGCTTTTGTCAAGGACGGAACCCTCTACATACCAACCGCCTTCTGCGCCTACAACGGCGAAGCGCTCGATCAAAAGACCCCGCTTCTGCGCTCGATGCAGGCGGTGAACGATCAGGCGCTGCGGCTGCTGCGGCTGTTGGGCAATACGACCTCCAAGTGCGTGGTGCCGACGGTCGGCGCGGAACAGGAATACTTCCTCATCGACCGCGGCCTTTACGAAAAACGGCTTGACCTCAAAATCTGCGGGCGCACACTGATCGGCGCGAAGCCGCCGAAGGGCCAGGAGCTTGACGACCACTACTGTGGGCGCATCCGGCTGCGGGTGGCGGACTATATGAAAGCGGTCGACGAGGAACTCTGGGCGCTCGGCATCCCGAGCAAGACCAAGCATAACGAAGTCGCGCCCGCCCAGCATGAGCTGGCCTCGGTTTTTGGATCGGCAAACATCACCTGCGACCACAACCAGCTCACAATGGAAACGCTGCGGGTGGTCGCAAAACAGAAGGGTCTGGCCTGCCTGCTGCATGAAAAACCGTTCGCGGGCATCAACGGCTCCGGAAAGCACAACAACTATTCCCTTTCGACCGACGACGGCCTGAATCTGCTTTCCCCCTCGAAGGATCCCGCCAAAAACCGCCGGTTCCTGCTGGTGCTCGCCGCCTTCCTCGAAGCGGTCGACGATTATGCGGATCTTCTGCGCGCATCCGCCGCCTGCGCCGGGAACGACCACCGTCTGGGCGGCTGCGAGGCGCCTCCCGCCATCATTTCGGTCTTCCTTGGCGAGAACCTTACCCAAGAGCTTGTCAGCGCTGCTGAGGGCCACAGCGCCCACGAGAACGAACGTCAGATGCTGCATACCGGCGTAGCCGCTTTGCCCGACTTCGTCAAGGATGACAGCGACCGCAACCGCACCTCTCCCTTTGCCTTTACCGGCAATAAATTTGAATTCCGCATGCTCGGTTCCTCCCAATCGATCGCGCTGACCAACGTGGTGCTCAACACCGCTCTGGCCGACGTCTTTCAGAAGTTCTGCGACCGGCTCGAAAAGGCTCCCGACCGCGACAAAGAAATCGGCGCGATCATTGCCGATGTGATGAACCGCCACGGCAGGATTATTTTCAACGGTAACAACTATTCCGAAGCTTGGGTGCAGGAAGCCAAACGCCGCGGCCTGCCGGTCCTGGATTCCTCGGTTGAGGCGTTCGACTGCCTCACCGCGCCGAAAAATATCGCCCTTTTCAAACGTCACTGCGTTTTTACCGAGCCCGAGTGCCTTTCCCGTGTGGAGATCCTACTCGAAAACTACAGCAAAGTCCTCGCCATCGAGTCAGCCACCATGATCGAAATGGTGCGCCGCCAGGTCTATCCGGCGGTTGTGCGCTATACCGGCGAGCTGGCCGAAACGCTCAACCGGATGCGTACCGCCGGTGCGCTCAGCGAATCGACGGTGCGGGTGCTGGGAACGCTCACCGCGCTGATCGACCAGATCGACAGTGAGCTGGACGCTCTGCGCGACGCGTTCGCGCGCAGCCAATCGATCGAGGACCTGCACGAGCACGCGGTATTCATGCGCGACACCGTCTGCGGCTGTATGGACAGCCTGCGCGCCGCCTGTGATGCGGCCGAGCACATCCTTGACTTTGAAAGCTGGCCGATCCCCACCTACACCGACCTGCTCTTGCGGGTATAAAGCATTCCAGACAAAAAGAAGCGCTCACCGATGGGTGAGCGCTTCTTTTAAATTGATCAGGCGTTGATTCCTGCTGCCTCGGAACTGCAGCGAAAGGTCGCGTTCGGCTTCCAGATAGGGGCCGTCCACAAGCAGATCGCAGAGCTGCAAAAGCCGCAAAATATCCGGCTCCTGCTCCGATTTTTGCAATAATTGTTCAAAAGTATACCCAGAGTAAATTGTCAGGTTTTTTCCAAGCGCTTTGATCCGCTCACCGAGTTCACAGAGCGCCGCGGCCTGGCAAAACGGCTCTCCGCCGGAAAAGGTCACGCCGCTCATCAGCGGGTCAGCTTTCACCTGCCGCACGATCTCATCCATGTCAGCCAGATAGCCGCCGTCAAAATCATGCGTCTGGGGATTGTGACAGCCTGGACAATGATGCGGGCACCCCTGTACGAACACGACATAGCGCATTCCCGGCCCATCCACAATCGAATCGGAGATGCAACCGGAAATTCGCAGCGGGGTGCTCATAACTTCACTTCGCGGACAACAGTGTGCTTGACCCGCTCGCTTTCCTCTGCGCGTTTCGCATCATTGAAGCGGTCGAGCGTGCCCACCAGGTAACCGGTGATACGCCGAATGCGTTCAAAGCCGACGCCCGCGCCGATCATCTCCGGTTCATTCTGTACAGTCTGTGTATTTTGCATATGAATTCCCTCCTGTATGTTATTTCATACGTAAATCATCTGTGTGTCATGCCTTTGCGCGTTCCGCCGCGCACCACGGGTCTTTGCGCGTTCCGCCGCGCACCACGGGTCTTTGCGCGTTCCGCCGCGCACCACGGGTGCCTTTTCGAACGAACGAAAAGGCACCAAAAGTTCGCGCAAGGGGCTAGCCGCCCCTTCCGAAACCCCGCGGACGCCTTGCCAAAACCTGCGCCACAAACGCCCCAACAAACGGTCAGCTCAAGGCTGAAGCCGGCGTTATCTGCTCCCCGCGCCGCTTAGATATCAAGTTCGAGCGGGAGAAAAAGGTCGCCTTTCCGTTTTTTTCTCCCCGTACCACTTAGTTCCCAAGTTCGGCGGGAGAGAATGGATTCGCCATGGACCGTCCGTTTTCCGCGCCCACCGCGATTCGGATTTCAATTCGTGCGAAGCACACCTTATCCCAAATCCGCCGCTGAAAGCGGCGGGCCGTCGCAGACGGCACCCAGCGGGGATCCCGCAGGGGGTATGCAACCCCCTGCGAGCGGCCGTCGCGCCTTTGGCGCGCTCCGGAAAATGCCGCGCGATGCATTCGCGCGGTTTTTCCGGGCAGGCCGCTATTTGCCGTACCCTTCATAGCCGCGAAAATCCCGACCGGCGCCGACATAGCAGCCGAGCTCCTTGAGCTTCGCGACGCTCACCGCTTCGCCTTCGTGGCGTCCACAGCGCGGACAGACGTCGTCGATGATGCCGGTGTAACCGCAGACTGGGTCGCGGTCGACCGGATGGTTGATCGACCCGTAGCCGATGCCGCATTCCTTCATGTAGCGGACCACCTGTTCGAACGCGTCGAGGTTCTTGAGCGGGTCGCCGTCCAGCTCGATGTAGGAGATATGCCCCGCGTTGGTCAGCGCATGATACGGCGCTTCCAGACGGATCTTCTCGCTGGCGGAGATGTTGAAGTAGACCGGGATGTGGAACGAGTTGGTGTAAAAGTCGTGGTCGGTCACCCCTTCGATCGAGCCATAGAGCTCGCGGTCCATCCGGACAAAACGTCCGGAAAGGCCTTCCGCCGGAGTGGCGAGCAGGGTATAATTGAACCCGGTGGCGCGAGTTGCGTCATCCATGCGTTTACGCATATGACCAACAATCTCAAGTCCCAGATTCTGGGCATATTCGCTTTCGCCGTGGTGCTGCCCAATCAACGCCTTGAGCGTCTCCGCCAGGCCGATGAAGCCCATCGAGAGGGTGCCGTGCTTGAGCACCTCGCCCACCTCGTCGTCCGGGCCGAGCTTGTCCGAATCAAGCCAGATACCCTGTCCCATCAGGAACGGGTAGTTACGGACCTTCTTTTTCGCCTGGATCTTGTAGCGCTCCATCAGCTGCTCGATGACAATATCAATCTTACGGTCGAGCTCTTCGAAGAAGAAGTCGATGTCGCCTTTCGAACGGATCGCGATGCGTGGGAGGTTCACCGAGGTGAAGCTGAGGTTCCCGCGCCCGTTGACAATTTCACGGGTCTTATCGTAGTAGTTGCCGATCACGCGGGTGCGGCATCCCATATAAGCAATTTCGGTTTCCGGGCGGCCGGGCCGGTAATACTGCAGGTTATACGGCGCGTCGAGGAAGGAGAAGTTCGGGAACAGCCGTTTGGCGGAAACCCGGCAGGCCAGCTTAAAGAGGTCGTAATTCGGCTCGCCAGGGTTAAAGTTAATGCCTTCCTTCACCTTGAAGATGTGGATCGGGAAGATGGCGGTTTCGCCGTTTCCAAGCCCCGCCTCGGTCGCAAGCAGCACCTTTTCAGTGACCATGCGTCCCTCTGGGGAGGTGTCGGTGCCGTAGTTGATCGAGGAGAACGGGATCTGCGCGCCGGCGCGGGAATGCATCGTATTGAGATTGTGGACCAGCGCCTCCATTGCCTGGTAGGTAGCGCGGTCTGTCTCTTTGAACGCCTCTCTGAGCGCAAACCGCTGGATCTTTTGTGCTGTCTGTTCATCCACCAGCGCGCAGAGCAGCGGCAGTTCAAAGCCGCGGTAGCCGTTGTCGTCCGCAAGCACCGGCTCCACGCCCTGCGCCTCTTTCACCTGCGCGGCAATTTCCTTCGCGCGCTCATCGGCGTTTTCGAGGTCCGCGAACAAACTGAGCGCCTTTGCAATGTTGCGCAGGTAGCTCTTGCGGTAGGTCTTGGCCACGCCCGCGGCCATGCCGTAATCAAAATTCGGGATGCTCTGGCCGCCGTGCTGGTCGTTCTGGTTCGACTGGATCGCGATGCAGGCAAGCGCGGCGTAGCTGGCGATATCGTTCGGCTCGCGCAAAAAGCCATGGCCTGTGCAGAAACCGTGCTGAAAGAGCTTCTCGATATCGATCTGGCAGCAGGTAGTGGTCAGCGTCAGAAAGTCGAGGTCGTGGATATGAATATCTCCCGCGAGATGCGCCTTGGAGTGCACCGGGTTCAGGACAAACATATGGTAGAACTGCTTGGCGCCCTCAGAACCGTACTTGAGCATGGTGCCCATCGCGGTGTCGCCGTCGATGTTGGCGTTCTCGCGCTTGATGTCGTTCTCGTTGGCGGATTTGTAGGTGAGATCCTCATAGGTTTTCATGAGGCGGGTGTTCATATCACGCACTTTTGTCCGCTGCGCGCGGTAGAGGATGAACTCCTTTGCCGTACGGGCGTGCCCGCTCTCAACCAGGACATGCTCCACCGCGTCCTGGATCTCCTCAACCGAAGGCGTTTCATTGTGGCAGGTATTCTCCAGATAATCGGCCACCTGCTGCGCCAGGTTCTGCGCCATTTCATAATCGCTGCCGCCGAGCGCCTGCGCGGCTTTGAAGATTGCGTTTGCAATCTTGTCGATATCGAAAAGCACGCACCGCCCGTCGCGTTTCACAATGGTATTGATCATTTTGTCCCCTCCGTCAAAATCATTCAGCTCTATATTTTGTATTTTAAAACAAAAAACTATACAATATCTAGTCACACATTCATTGCGCAAGTATCATTTTAATGCAAAACGAGTTTTCTGTCAATGCGTAAAAGCACATTTTTTGGGGGCTATTTTTGTAGAATGCACTATATATTGTGGAATTTTTCTCCAAAAAACCGCTCCCACCGCATTACACCGGCCTTTCCGGGATCTTTTGGCGCGTGAAGAATTCACATTTGATGCGTTGCATTCCCACGGCGCTTCTGCTAAACTTGCTTATAGATCAAATGTGAAGGTGTCTGCATATGACAAAAAACCGACTGCTTGCCTTGCTGCTTGCGGCAGTGTTCCTGTTAGCTTTTTCCGGCTGCGGGGACAAAACCGCCGGCCAAATCTTCAAATACGATATCCCATCGGGCGTGCACAATCTCGACCCGCAGTTCGCCACCGATTCCACCGCCCGCATGATCATACAAAACACCTTCGAAGGGCTCTTCCGGCAGCTTCCTTCGGGGGAAATCGAGCCATGCCTTGCCGAAAGCTATGAGGTTTCCGCGGACGGGCTCACCTACACCTTTCACCTGCGCCGCGACGCCGCCTGGGGCAATGCGAAGCTGCCGCGGGCGGTTCGCGAAGCCTACAATGGGACGCCCGTGACCGCCCACGATTTTGTCTTCGCGCTTTCCCGGATGTTCAATCCCACCGCGCCCAGCCCGTTTGCCGGCTCTTTTTCCAGCATCAAAAACGCCGAGCTCATCCGGCGCGGCGCGGCGCCAATGGATTCGCTCGGCGTGCGCGCGACCGACGATTATACGCTCGAAATCACCCTCATCCGGCAGGACAGCCTTTTGCCGGAGCTGCTCGCCGCGAGTTATGCAATGCCCTGTAACGAGGATTTCTTCCGCTCGACAAAGGCCCGGTATGGACTTGACCTGAAGAGCCTGCTTTTTAACGGTCCGTTTGGCGTGACCTCCTGGGACAACGAATCGGCCGTCACGCTGCGCCAGAATGCTTTTTACAGTTCGCCCGACCCGGTAATTGCAGGGGGCGTAAACCTCTATATCCAGCCGGGATCCCCTGAAGCGCCCGCAGACCCGGTCGGACGTTTCCTTGCCGGTTCCACTGACGCCTGCAAAGTCAATTACGGTGCCCTTCCGGCGGTGCTCGGCGCGGACGGGGCCTATGAATCCTTTGAAGATGTTGTGTGGGTGCTCGCCTTCAACTGCCGTGACGAAGCACTTGCAAACGCGGAAATCCGCCGCGCGCTGGCTTACGCCATCGACCGCAAATTGTTTGACCAGTACCTGCCGGAAAACCTTCGGGTCAGCGAAATGCTGGTGCCGCCCGCGGTTTCTCTGCTTGGGGAATCCTTCCGCACCTTTGCCGGGGAGAATAGCGAGCTGCTCTACAGCCCGCATCTTGCCAAACAGAATTTTGCCTCCGGTCTGGAGGATCTGGGGCTCGAAAAGATCCCGCTTTCTGAAATCCTGGTGCCGGATACCTACAACCTCCCGCTGCTCACCGGCTTTGTCCAGCAGGGCTGGCAGAAAAACCTGGCGGTCTACACCGGGCTTGTCAAGCTTTCAGAAGCTGAGCTGCTCGCGCGGGTGGCTTCGGGCAATTATTCGGCGGCCATCCTGCCGCTTTCAGCCTCCTATTCTTCGCCTGGGGCTGTGCTCGCGGACTTTTCCTCCGCATCCACACAAAACCTCACCGGCTACGGAAACGCGGACTTTGACACGCTGCTCGCCGCAACGGCTTCTCTTTCGGGGCAGGAAGCTTACGAAGTCTACGCGCAGGCCGAGGAGATGCTGCTTTACGATGCGCCGATCATTCCGCTTTTTTTCGAGACTTCCTACTACGCGATGGGGCCGGACGTTTCCGGCATTGAATTTTCACCGTTTCTGTCGGGCGTATACTTCAAATATGCCCGCAAAAAGTAAGCAATGCTTGACATTCCCATAAAACTGTGATAAAATCCATACGAATTTGAGAAAGAATGAGGTAATTGCACAAAACATGCGTAACTGACAGCCGCAAATCGAACAAATTATTCTGACCTGCCTTCTTCGGAGGCTTTGGTATTGTTTGTTCTGTCTGGCTGTGGAAGTTTTTGTTTTTGCAATTGCTGTGCGGCGTATCTTTACGCGCGCCGTTTTCTTTATGCAGAAAACAAATCCCTCCGGACAGGACTGTCTGGAGGGATTTTTATGTTGTTACTCAAAGCGCAAAAACTGATAAAAACTTTTGGGGCGCGCACACTGTTCACAATTGACCGGCTTGAGGTGCATGATCACGACCGTATCGGACTGGTCGGCGCAAACGGCGCGGGCAAATCCACCCTGCTCGGCATCCTCTATGGGGAGGAGCCATATGACGAAGGCCTGATCGAACGCCGCTGCCCGATCGCACTGATCCGGCAGTCGGGCGAGCCGGAAGGCGAGAGCGGCCGCCGGATGCAAAAGGAACTCGCGCTGATGGATTCACCGCGTATGAGCGGCGGCGAGCGGACCCGCGCGGCCATTGCGGCCGCGCTCAGCCAGGAGGCTCCACTGCTCTTCGCGGACGAACCCACCACCAACCTGGATCTTGACGGGATTTCCGTCTTTCGGGAAAAGCTCGAAAACTACTTCGGCGCAATGCTGCTGATCTCCCATGACCGGGCGCTGCTCGACAGTCTCTGCACATCCATCTGGGAGATCGCGGACGGCGGACTTCGCGTCTTCCCTGGAAACTATACCGACTGGACGGTCCAAAAGCAGCGAGAACGGGACTTCGCACAGTTTGAATACGAACAGTACCGCAGCGAAAAGACGCGGCTGCAGGCCGAAGCAGCCGTCCTGCGCGAACAGGCCCGCACCATGCGCAAAGCGCCCAAACGGATGGGCAACAGCGAAGCCCGGCTGCACAAGGGAAGCCGGACCGTCCCGCAAGGGCAGGTCGCGCATCGCGCCGCCGTCCTTGCCAGCCGCGCCGGCCACCTGGAAGAAAAGGAGCGGCCTTCCGACCCGCCGGAAATCAGGATGGCGCTTGGCGCGGCCAGCCCGGTCACATCCAAAAATGCGGCCCGGATCGAAGGACTCACCATACGTTACGGTAAGCGTACGGTACTCGATGACGTTTCCTTTTCGATCACAACCGGCAAACGCACGGTCATGTTCGGGCCAAATGGCGCGGGCAAAACAACCGCCATCGAATATCTGCTGCACAACAGAGATCGCGCCCAGTTTGCACAAGGGATAAAGGCAGGCTATTTCGCGCAGGATCACACGGTACTCGATCTCCAAAAAAACGTTCTGGAAAATGTGCGGGAAACCTCTTCCCTGCCGGAACACGAGGTGCGTACCATCCTGGCAAACCTGATGATCGCAAAGGACGACGTCTATAAGCCCGCCGGAGTTCTTTCAGGCGGTGAACGAGCCAAGGTTTCCTTTGCGCGGCTGCTCGCCTCCGACTGCAACCTGCTCGTCCTCGACGAGCCGACCAACCACATCGACCTCTTCACGGCCGAGGCACTCGAAAAGCTACTTGTCTGCTGGCAGGGCACCATGCTGCTCATCACACACGATCAGCGGCTGATTGAAAAGCTCGCCGAGCGGCTGCTATTCGTGCAGGATGGGAAAATTGAGACGTTCGAAGGCGGTTGGGACGCCTGGCAGGCCGAGCAAACGCGCCGGGCGGCCCCGCGCGACGACATGTCTGATCTGCGCGAACAGCTCCGGCGGCTGGGGGAACTTTATTAATTTCATCCAACACTGGGGGACTTTTTTGCAAAAAAGTCCCTCGGACCCCTAAAAAACCTTTATTCGGCTGCGCCGCAAACCTCTGGGAAGAGCAGCTCCACACAAAACTGCGCGCCAAACCGCAGGCCGCGCACAAAATAAGTTTCCTCCATGGCGGCGTTCAGCGCGACCTGCTCAAGCAGCAGTTCATCCAGCAGGGTCGCCTGCGCCGGGTTCAGTTGGGCGCGCAGGCTTTCCTGCGCGCGGTCAAATTCCCGCCACGCAAGATTGATTTTACCATCCTTCGGGCACGGCATCTCGCACGGTCGAACGTCACCGTTGAAAAACCGATACAGCATTTCATACATTTTTATCACCATCCAAAATAAAGTGTTCTTATTATACCGCAAAACAGATTTTATAGGTAGAAATACATTTAAATGTATGTAAAAAACTCTTTCAATATCATTATACACTTTTTTCCTAAAATATTAGAAAATAGTTCTTATCAGGTATACAAAAATTTAAAATCGCCGCCCTTTGGCGGCAAAGGCACCCTCCGCATGCCTCCGGCGGCCCCCTTTCTTGCTCGTGCAAGAAAGGGGGAAAAGAACACGCGCGGGGACACCCCGCGGCCCCCTGCGCGCGCTTGTGTTGCCGCTTTGCGGCAAAGACCGCGCGCAATCTGCTGAGAGAAAACGCAGTGCGCCGCGCGCGCTTCGCAATGACGCGCGGGACAAATTTTCGCGCCCGGCGCGAAAATGCGCTACGCGCAAAACGGACGAACCGATTAAAAAATGCGCGGCCCTGCGGGCCGCGCATTTAAAGGCTGCTATCAGACTTGAGTTCGCCGTCTCCATCGCGGGGAGTATGCAGGGAGCGCGAAACGCCAGGTTCAGTCCTGAGCTGACCGTTTGTTGGGAGCGCAGGCGGCGCAAGTCCTGGCAAGGCGTCCGCCGGGTTTCTTAAGGGGCTATTGTGCCGCAGGCACTCCTTGCGAAAATTCCGCCGCCTTTGGCGGCGGGTCGTCGCAGACGACACCGTACGGGGGATCCAAAGGGGGCGTGTCGCCCCCTTTGAGCGAGCGTCGGACGAAGTCCGCTCCGGCCCATAGGCCGGGAAGCGAGCCCCTAGCCCCTTTGGGGTGCTCTTTGGCTACTTTCTCGCACAAGCGAGAAAGTATGCCCGTGGGGCGCGGCGGAACGCGCCAGTGATTCTCAAGCGGCAATGCCGCTTGATTCCCGTGCGCGGCAAAACGCGCTGAATCGGGCGCGCAAAGGGCGCAAAAAGGGCCCGCGTTTTCACGCGAGCCCTTTCTATTTTTATCTGATTATCAGACAAGCTCAATGATTGCCATCTCTGCAGCGTCGCCGCGGCGAGGTCCGATCTTGACGATTCTGGTGTAGCCGCCGTTGGTTTCCTTATATTTCGGGGCAATCTCGTCAAAGAGTTTCTTCGCAACATCCTCTTTCGTGATGAAAGAGAGCACCTGACGCTTGGAGTGCAGGTCGTTCGTTTTCGCCGTCGTAATCATCTTCTCGGCCATTGCACGGACTTCTTTCGCTCTCGTGACAGTGGTTTCGATCTTGCCGTTTTCCAGCAGGAAAGTGACCATTGCTCTGAGCATTGCCATTCTGTGGCTCGAAGTTCTGCCGAGTTTTCTGGTTCCTGGCATCGAATTTCACTCCTTACCTGTGTTTCGTTCGGCGCAGCCGCGCCTCGATTATTCTTCGTCCTTGGAAAGGTCAAATCCCAGTGACTGTAACTTCCAGATAACCTCTTCCAGCGACTTTTTGCCCAGGTTGCGGACCTTCATCATCTCTTCCGGAGATTTGTTGATGAGGTCGGCCACCGTATTGACGCTGGCTCTCTTCAGACAGTTGAATGCGCGGACAGATAAGTCAAGCTCTTCAATGGTCATCTCAAGGAGTTTGTCCTTGCCGGTATCCTCTTTTTTATCCATAATCTCAGTGGCACTCACTTCATCGGAAAGATCGACGAAATGATTGAGTTGTCTATTGAGGATCTTGGCCGCCAGACTGACCGCCTCTTTTGCAGAGATCGTGCCGTCTGTCCAGACTTCAAGCGTTAATTTATCATAGTCGGTTATCTGCTCCACGCGGGTATTCTCAACGGTATAATTGACCTTGAGCACGGGGGTGTAGATGCTGTCCACGGCGATGGTGCCAACCGGAGCTTTCTCGAGCTCGGTGTGTTTGTTGCGGTCGGCGGACACATAGCCCTGCCCTTTTTTGAGGGTGATCTCCATGTTGAGCTTCGCGCCCGCATCCAGCGTTGCAATATGCATGCTCGGATCCAGGATCTCCACCTCGGAGTCACACTCAATACTGCCCGCAGTCACTTCGCACTCGCCCTGTGCATCAATCCGTACCGTCTTGGGCTCATCGCAATACAGCTTTGCGGTAAGGCCCTTAATGTTGAGGATAATTTCGGTTACGTCTTCTTTTACGCCCGGGATTGTCGAGAATTCGTGCTGGATGCCATCGATTTTCACCGAGATGACAGCAACACCAGGAAGAGAGGATAACAGCACGCGGCGCAGCGAATTGCCAAGCGTCGTACCGAAGCCTCTGTCCAGCGGTTCCGCCACAAATTTGCCGTAGGTACCGTCAGATTTGAGCTCGACCGTTTCTATCTTGGGCTCTATGATCTTAACCATATTGGACCCTCCTATCTGGCAGGACCAGTCCCGCCGTTTCATTCTCGTTTCCCTGTAAACCCACAGCCAACCAGGCTGCCAGCGGAGTTTTCACACTACGCAGCATGATTATTTGCTGTACAACTCGACGATCAGATGCTCCTCAACGTCAAGGTCGATATCCTCACGGTTCGGAAGCTCCACGATCCGGCCGGTCATGTTCTGCTTGTTGCATTCGAGCCACTTCGGCACCGGACGCGCGCCCATCGCTTCGACCACGCCTTTGAGCTTGTCGCTCTTCGAAGAAACCGCGATCACATCGCCCGCTTTGCACAGGATCGACGGGATATTGGCTTTCTTGCCGTTTACCGTGAAGTGGTTGTGACGCACAAGCTGGCGCGCTTCTTTTCTCGAGGAAGCGAAGCCCAGGCGGTAAACCACGTTGTCAAGTCTCGACTCGCAGATTCGCAGCAGGTTTTCACCCGTCATGCCGGCTTTGCGCTCCGCCATCTCAAAATACTTCAAGAACTGGCTTTCGAGCACGCCGTAATAACGTCTGGCCTGCTGTTTGGCGCGCAGCTGGATTCCATACTCGGAAAGTTTTCTTGCGCGCGCTTTGCCGTGCTGCCCCGGAACGGAAGCTCTGCGGGTGACGGCACATTTGTCGGTGTAGCAACGCTCGCCCTTCAGGAACAGTTTCTTGTTCTCTCTGCGGCAGAGTCTGCATACAGCACCGGTATATCTTGCCATTAATTGCACCTCCTGATTGGTTTGCATGCCCACGGTAAGACATGGGCACTTCTAACGCACATACGTGCAGTGGACGGCTGTTATACGCGTCTACGTTTCGGCGGACGGCATCCGTTATGCGGGATGGGGGTCACGTCCTTGATCATGTTGACTTCAAGCCCCGCGGCCTGCAGCGCGCGGATTGCGGCCTCACGTCCGGCACCCGGTCCCTTCACGAAAACCTCAACCGTTTTGAGCCCGTGCTCCATGGCGGCTTTCGCAGCGGTCTCGGCAGCGGTCTGCGCGGCGAACGGAGTGCTCTTTCTGGAGCCACGGAAGCCGAGCCCGCCGGCCGAAGCCCAAGAAAGCGCATTGCCCTGGGTATCGGTGATCGTAACGATCGTGTTGTTAAACGTGGACTGGATATGAGCGGCGCCGCGCTCGATATTCTTGCGTTCACGGCGTCTGCGAGTGGCCTTTTTGGCAACAGCTTTTGCCATCGTCTATATCCCTCCCTAATTACTTCTTCTTGTTGGCGATTGTTTTCTTCGGACCTTTTCTGGTACGCGCGTTGGTCTTGGTCCGCTGTCCGCGTACCGGCAGGCCTCTGCGGTGACGGATGCCGCGATAGCAGCCGATTTCGGTCAGACGTTTGATGTTGAGCGCGACTTCACGACGGAGATCGCCTTCCACATGGACGTTGTGATCGATATATTCACGCAGCTTGGACACGTCGTCCTCGGTGAGGTCCTTGACACGGATGTCAGGGTTCACGCCGGTGGACGCGAGGATTTCCTGAGCGGTTTTGCGACCGATGCCGAAGATGTAGGTCAGACCGATCTCGATCCGCTTATCTCTCGGCAGGTCAACGCCAGCTATACGAGCCATACTTTTGTTGCACCTCCATTATTCGGTTTGCACTTAGCCCTGACGCTGTTTGTGCTTGGGGTTTTGGCAAATGACCATGATGCGGCCTTTGCGCTTGATGATCTTGCACTTCTCGCAAATGGGCTTAACGGAAGGTCTTACTTTCATCTGAAATTACCTCCTTTGATTCCCTTGACTGGTTGGTCTGGCTTATTTGGAACGCCAGGTGATGCGTCCCTTGGTCAGGTCGTATGGAGACATCTCCAGTGTGACCTTATCTCCCGGCAAAATACGGATGAAGTTCATCCGCAGTTTCCCTGATATATGAGCCAAAAGCTGATGTCCGTTGGGCAGCTCAACGCGAAACTGCGCGTTGGGCAAGCTTTCCACGACGACGCCTTCAATTTCGATGACATCTTCTTTAGACAAGCAAAATACCTCCCTCTTTCTGCGTAAGCGCCCGAAGCGCCCCCCGCAGCTTTTTGTTCGTTTCGATGCCGGATAAATCCAGCCGTGTGTTGGTTTTCCGAATGTGTTTTACGCTCTTGCGCTTGGGTCTCTCAAGCGGCCGCCGCTTGCCGTCGGCAAGCAGGACATACCCTTTTTCCACCGCGAGCACCAGGTAAAACCCATCCGCGTCATGCCCCGCAATCGACTTTACCACCTGTCCCGCTTCGATCCGCATCCCGCACCTCCCTTAAGGCTGTGTCAGGATTACCGGACCGTCCGCGGTAATTGCAATGGTATTTTCGAAATGCGCTGCCAGCCCGTGATCGACGGTCACGACCGTCCATCCGTCACTGAGGGTTTTCACTGCCGGACCATGCTGGGTGATCATCGGCTCGACCGCGAGAACCATGCCTGCGACCAGCCGGATGCCGTGGCCCGGCCGCCCGTAGTTCGGGACTTCCGGTTCCTCATGCATTTCACGTCCGATGCCGTGGCCCACATATTCGCGCACCACGCCATAACCCTGCGGTTCCACGTAGGACTGCACCGCATGCCCGATGTCCCCGAGCCGCGCGCCAACCTGCATGACCGCCATCGCGGCCAACAGGCTTTCGCGCGTCGCATCCATCAGCCTCTGGGCCTCATCGCTGATCCGCCCTGCGGCAAAGGTTCCCGCGGTATCCCCCTGGTAGCCGTCAATGACGGCCCCCACGTCGATGCTCACGATGTCGCCCTCCTGGATCACGCGTTTGCCCGGGATGCCGTGGATCACCTCGTCGTTCACCGAGATGCATGCGCTCCCTGGAAAACCACCATACCCCAAAAACGAGGGTTTGGCTCCCTTGGAAAGAATAAAGCTCTTGATAATGCGGTCAATTTCCCCGGTCGTAACGCCCGGTTTGACCGCCGCGCCGCCCACCTGCAGCGCCTGTGCCGTAATAGAGCCCGCCTTGCGCATTTTGGCAAGCTCCTTAGAGGTCTTCAGCACAACCATATACTCAGGCCTCCAGGGCTTTCAGGGTCCGTGCAGTCGTTTCCTCCACGGTCCCCGCACCCTTGACCACCGCGAGCTTTCCAGCTTTCGCGTAGTAGTCCTTGAGCGGTTCAGTCTGCTGGTGATAAACATTCAGGCGATCCCGGATTGTCGCGGGCTCATCGTCCTTGCGGATGATCAGCCTGCCGCCGTCACGGTCGCACACCCCTTCGGTTTTCGGAGGTTTGTGCTCCACGTGGTAGCTCGCGCCGCACTTTTCGCAGACACGCCGGCCGGAAAGCCGGGCCGTGATGTCCTCGTCCGAGACCTCAATATCGATGACCTTGTCGATCTCGATCTTCATCTCATCAAGCGCTTCGGCCTGCGGGACAGTGCGCGGGAATCCGTCAAGGATAAACCCGTTTTGGCAGTCGTCCTTCGCGAGGCGCTCTTTGATGATCCCAATGACCACCTCATCCGGGACAAGGCTGCCGGCATCCATATAGGATTTTGCCCGAAGCCCCATCTCGGTCCCGTTCTTCAGCGCTTCCCGGATGATGTTTCCGGTGCTGATCGCGGGAATGCCAAACTTGTCGCAGATAATTTCTGCCTGTGTACCTTTGCCGGCGCCCGGAGCGCCAAGAAGGATCAGTTTCATAACCGCACCTCTCCTTACTCTAAGAAGCCCTTGTAGTGACGCATCATCATCTGGGATTCCAGCTGACGGAAGGTATCCAGCGCGACGCCGACGACGATGATGATCGAAGTACCGCCGAGCGAAACATTCAGCTCGGTGAAGGACCCGATAATGATCGGGAGCACTGCAACCAGGGCAAGAACGATACCGCCGATCAGCGTGATCTTCGAGATGATCCGCGCGATGAAGTCGGAGGTTGGGCGGCCCGGACGGATGCCCGGAATGGTGCCGGAGTTGTTCCTGAGGTTGTTGCTCATTTCAATCGGATTATACTGGATCGCCACATAGAAGTAGTTGAATGCGATGATCAGCACAAAGTACAGCGCCGCATACAGCAGCGTATTGTAATGGAATGCCGAAAGGAATTTCCCCCAGAAGCTGTCCGCGGCCGGATGCACGAATGCGCCGATGGTACCGGGGATTGCAAGCAGGGAGGATGCGAAGATGATCGGCATGACGCCCGACATGTTGACCTTGATCGGGATGAAGGTCGACTGGCCGCCATACATCTTACGTCCAACCACCTTTTTGGCGTACTGGACGGGGATGCGGCGCTCCGCGTTGGTCATGACGATGATCGCCGCGATCAAAAGGATAAACACCGCGATCATAACCAGCTCCAGGACAATTGCCGTGAAAGCAAATTCGTTGAGCTTCAGATAGCCCCAGAAGCTGCGCACCGCAGCCGGTCCGCGGGAAACGATGCCCGCGAACAGGATGAGCGAGATGCCGTTGCCGATGCCGCGCTCATCGATGCGCTCACCGAGGTAAACGATGAGCATTGCGCCGGCGGTGAAGGTCGCCACGATGACAAAGGCCACAAAGATGCCTTCCCAACCGGTGGTGTATTTCACAGCGCCCTGCTGGTTCTTCAGCATGGTGTAGTAAGCGAACGCCTGCAGCAACGCAAGGCCGATGGTGGTGTAACGGGTGATCTTCTGGATCTTTTTGCGTCCGTCCTCACCCTCTTTTGCCATCCGTTCAAGTGCCGGAATCGCAACTGTCAGCAGCTGGATGACGATGGAAGAGGTGATATACGGCGTGATGGACAACGCAAAGATGGTTGCGTTGGCAAACGCACCGCCCGAAAGAATATCAAGGTAACCGAGCAGGTTTCCCGCGCCGGAGACCATATTCTGCAAGGCCGCCGGGTCCAAAAACGGAACCGGAACGCCCGCGCCCAGACGGAAGAGGACGATGATCATCAGGGTAAAACAGATCTTCTGCCTCAGTTCGGCGATATGCCATGCGTTTTTTAACGTCGCAAACATATTATTTCACCTCAGCCTTTCCGCCTGCCTTCTCGATCTTCTCTTTGGCGGATGCTGAGAATGCCGCGCAATTGACGGTGAGTTTTTTGGTGAGCTCGCCTCTGCCGAGAACCTTGACGCCGTCAAGGGTCTTTTTCAGCAGACCGGCATCCACCAGCGCCTGCGCGTCGACAACGGCGCCGTCCTCGAATTTCTCAAGGTCGGAAACGTTGACCGTCGCATACTTGGTCGCGAAAATATTGATGAAGCCTCTTTTCGGGACACGTCTCTGGAGAGGCATCTGGCCTCCTTCAAAACCGGGGCGTACGCCGCCGCCCGAACGGGCCTTCTGACCTTTATGGCCTTTGCCTGCAGTCTTTCCGTTACCGGAACCGGCGCCTCTGCCTTTGCGATAAGCGTCGCGGCTGGCGCCCGGGGCCGGAGAAAGTTCATGCAATTTCATTTTACCTGCACCTCCTTAGCTTAGCTTTCGGTAACCTCAACGAGGTGGGAAATTTTTGCGATTTTGCCTTTGGTGGCCTCGTTGTCAGGCTGAATGGTCTCGTTGCCGATCCTGCGCAGTCCAAGGGACTCGGCGGTGGCAATCTGATCGTCTTTTCTGCCGACAAGGCTTTTTACGAGCTTGATTTTAAGCTGTGCCATTTCGCCCGCCTCCTTAACCTATAATATCCTTCACGCCTTTGCCGCGCGTCGCAGCGACCTGCTCGGCGTCACGAAGGGAAATGAGCCCCTGGATGGTGGCGCTGACCACGTTGCAGGGATTGTTGGAGCGCAGGGATTTGGTACGGATGTCCTTGATGCCGGCAGTCTCCATGACCGCACGCACCGGGCCGCCCGCGATAACGCCGGTTCCCTGCGGAGCCGGTTTCATCAGAACACGGCCGGCCCCATATACGCCGATGACCTCATGGGGAATGGTGGTTCCCTTCAGCGAGATCTTGTGAAGATTCTTCTTTGCGTCCTCAATACCCTTGCGGATTGCGTCGGGTACCTCGCCCGCTTTACCAAGCCCGAAGCCGACCGTGCCGTTGCCGTCGCCGACAACCACGAGCGCCGCGAACTTAAAAATGCGTCCGCCTTTCACTGTTTTGGAAACGCGGTTGATTGCTACTACTCTCTCTTTCAGATCGAGGTTCGTTGCATCGATAAGAGCCAAAAGTATCCCTCCTTACTTAGAATTTGAGGCCGCCTTCACGGGCCGCTTGTGCCAATTCCTTGACACGTCCGTGATAGATATATCCGCCGCGGTCAAATTTGACCTCGGCAATGCCTTTGTCAGCAGCTTTCTTGGCGATGATTTCGCCAACCTTCTTGGCCGCTTCCTTGTTCCCGCCAAAACCTTCGAAATCTTTGTCCATGGAAGACGCTGCACACAGCGTTACGCCGTTCACATCGTCAATAATCTGGGCATAGATGTGTTTCGCGGAGCGGAAGATGCAAAGACGCGGACACTCGGGGGTGCCGCTGATCTTGGCCCTGACTCTGACATGCCGTTTCAGTCTGGCTTCGTTCTTGTCAGGTTTCGTAATCATGTTCGTTCACTCCTTTACTTCTTGCCCTTGCCTGCTTTACCTTCCTTGCGGATGATAACTTCGTCAACATACTTGATGCCCTTGCCCTTATACGGCTCCGGCGGGCGTTTCTCGCGCACTTCGGCGGCGAACTGGCCAACCTTCTGCTTATCTGGGCCGTGGATCACAATTTTGTTCGGCGCAGGCACGTCGATGGTGATATCGGCATTGTCCTCCATGAAGACCTGATGGGAATAGCCGAGTGTCATGACGAGCTGTTTTCCCTGCTTTGCGGCGCGGTATCCCACGCCGTTGATTTCAAGCTCCTTTTTGAACTCCTCGGTGACGCCGTGCACCATGTTGGCGATCAGCGTACGGGTGAGTCCATGCAGGCTCTTTTCGGTTTTTTCATCGCTCGGGCGGGTCACGACGATCTCGTTGCCTTCCATGGCAATGCCGATCTCCGGACGAAACGTCTGGGTGAGGGTGCCTTTCGGGCCCTTGACCGTGACAGTATGGCCGTCGATTTTGACGTCGACGCCCGCCGGCACAGCGATGGGCTTTCTACCAATTCTGCTCATTTCGCTGTACCCCCCTTACCAAATGAATGCGAGGACTTCGCCGCCGACATTCTCTTTGCGAGCCTGTTTGTCGGTCATAACGCCCTTGTTGGTGGAAAGGATGGCGGTGCCAAGGCCTTTCATCACGCGGGGCATATCCTCACAACTGGTGTAAATGCGCAGGCCGGGTTTCGAAACCCTGCGAAGTCCCTGGATGACCGGGGTCTTGCCCTGCCCGTATTTCAGGGTGACCTTGATGACGCCCTGTTTGTCGTCCGCGACGACGGTGAAAGCTTTTATATATCCTTCATCCAACAAAATCTGAGCGATTGCTTTCTTCATGTTGGAAGCAGGAATATCAACAGTATCATGTTTTGCATTGTTTGCATTTCTGATACGTGTCAGCATGTCAGCGATGGTATCGGTGATATGCATGCCGTCAACCTCCTTTAGCTCAGCTTTGTTTTACCAGCTTGCTTTCCGCACTCCGGGAATCTGTCCTTTATATGCCAGTTCTCTGAAGCAAATACGGCAGATACCGAATTTGCGAAGATAAGCATGCGGCCGGCCGCAGATCTTGCACCGCGTGTAAGCTCTCGTGGAGAACTTTGCGGGACGAGACTGCTTTACTTTCATAGATGTTTTCGCCACAGTTACGATTCCTCCTTACTTCGCAAATGGAGCGCCCATGAGCGTCAAAAGCTCGCGGGACTCTTCGTCGGTTTTTGCAGTGGTGACAAAGCAGATGTCCATGCCTCTGACCTTGTCGATTTTATCGTATTCGATCTCCGGGAAGATCAGCTGCTCGCGCAGGCCCATGTTGTAGTTGCCGCGGCCGTCGAAGCCGTTCGGGTTGATGCCGCGGAAGTCGCGGACACGCGGGAGCGCGACATTGAAGAGCCGGTCTACGAATTCGTACATTCTGTCGCCGCGCAGCGTCACCTTCGCGCCGATGTTCATGCCTTCACGAAGCTTGAAGTTCGCCACGGATTTGCGGGCCTTGCAGATGATCGGTTTCTGGCCGGTGATCTTCATAAGGTCCCCGACGATCGCGTCGATAATCTTCGGATTGTCGCGCGCTTCGCCGCAGCCAACGTTGATGACAACCTTATCAAGCTTGGGGATCTGCATGACAGAGCTGTATCCGAATTTTTTCATCAGCGCAGGAGTCATTTCGCTTCTGTACTGGTCTTTCATTCTTGCCATGATTTCTCCTCCTTACTTAAAAAGTTTCACCGCACTTGGGATTTTTGCAAAGACGTTCTTTCGAGCCGTCGTTCAGGATCTTGTGGGCAAGTCTGGTGGGTTTGCCGCATTTGGGGCAGACGAGCATTACCTTGGAGGCGTACATGGCGCCTTCGGCCTTCACAATGCCGCCCGCGTCACCCATTTTACGGGGTTTGACATGTTTGGTCATCATGTTGACACCTTCCACGATCACTTTCTGCTCCTTCGGGGAAACCTCAAGAACCTTGCCCTTTTTGCCCTTGTCCTTGCCGGACAGAACGATGACTGTATCGCCCGTTTTGACGTGAAGTTTATTCACTTTTGAGCACCTCCATTACAGCACCTCAGGAGCGAGGCTTAATATCTTGAGGTAATCTTTCTCGCGCAGTTCCCTGGCCACTGGTCCAAAGATACGCGTACCTCTCGGGTTTTTGTCTTCCTTTATGATGACCGCCGCGTTCTCATCAAAGCGGATATAGGTTCCGTCTTCACGGGCTATACCTTTTGCGGAACGAACGACAACTGCTTTTACTACGTCGCCCTTTTTCACCTGGCCGCCGGGCGCAGCTTTCTTGACAGAAGCCACGATCACGTCGCCGATGTTCGCATATCTTCTGCGGGAGCCGCCAAGCACACGGATGCACATGAGTTCCTTCGCACCGGTGTTGTCGGCAACCTTCAGATAGGTCTGCATCTGAATCACAGAGCGTTCCTCCTTTCGAATGGGCCCCAAAAGGCCCTGATCAAATTATTTCGCCTTCGTGATGATCTCGGTAACTCTCCACCGTTTGTCTTTGGACAGGGGGCGGGTTTCCATGATCTCAACTTTATCTCCGATGCCGCACGCGTTGTTCTCGTCATGCGCCTTGAACTTTACCGTGCGCTTGATGATCTTTTTGTAAAGGGGGTGTTTGACGTTGTCCTGAATGGCGACGACAACAGTTTTGTCCATCTTGTCGCTCACAACCGTTCCAACGCGGGTTTTTCTGAGATTTCTTTCGCTCATTTACCTTCGTCCTCCCTTCCGCTTACTGCGCGCTCTTGAGCTCGTTTTCCCGGATCAGGGTCTTGACGCGCGCGATGTCGCGTTTGACGTCCTTGAGCCTGAGGGGGTTGTCGAGCTGGTTGATCGCATGCTGGAAGCGAAGGTTGAAAAGTTCTGCCTTGAGGTCCTGAAGCTTTTCGCCCAGTTCCTTGGCGGACATATTCCTAAGCTCAGTGGCCTTCATCACTCTTCACTCCCCTTTTCTTCAGTTTCTTTTGCTACAAACTTGCACTTGATCGGCAGTTTGTGCGCTGCGAGACGCATCGCCTCGCGGGCGAGTTCCTCGGACACGCCGCCGATTTCAAACATCACGCGGCCCGGTTTCACAACGGCCACCCAGTATTCCGGGGAACCTTTACCGGAACCCATTCGGGTCTCAGCCGGCTTTTCAGTGATCGGCTTATCCGGGAAAATCTTGATCCAAACCTGACCGCCACGTTTGATGTAACGGGTCATGGCGATACGGGCCGCCTCGATCTGATTCGAGGTGATCCACGCCGGCTCGGTTGCCTGCAGGCCAAAATCACCGTAGGTGACTTTGTTTCCGCGGTACGCTTTGCCGGTCAGACGGCCTCTGTGTACTCTGCGGTATTTCACTCTCTTAGGCAGAAGCATTATTTGCTGCCTCCTTCCCTGCGAGGAGCTCTGGCATCCCCGAGTACCTCCCCGGCATAAATCCAAACCTTGACGCCGATTCTGCCGTAGGTGGTGTTCGCCTCCGCGAAGCCGTAGTCGATATCGGCGCGGATGGTCTGCAGCGGGATGGTGCCCTCATGGTAATGTTCGGTTCTCGCGATCTCGGCGCCGCCCAGACGGCCGGAAACCTCAACCTTGATGCCCTTGGCGCCAAACTTCATGGCGCGGCCGATGGCCTGTTTCATCGCGCGGCGGAAAGAAACGCGTCCCTCGAGCTGCGCGGCGATGCTTTCAGCGACGAGCTGGGCGTTCTTGTCGGCGGATTTCACCTCGACGACGTTGATGAACACCTGGCGGCGGTCGGCGTCGGCCTTGCCTTTGTTGATCATTTCATCGCACAGCTTGCGGATTCTTTCGATCTCCGATCCGCCCTTACCGATCACGATACCCGGGCGGGAGCAGTGCACGTGGATGCGCACCTTGGTGGCGTCACGCTCAATTTCGATTCTGGGGATACCTGCGTCATACAGGGTTTTCTTTAAGAACTTGCGCAGCTTATAATCCTCAACCAGGATATCGCCGAAAGCAGAGTCCTTAGCAAACCAGCGGGAATCCCAATCCTTAATTACTCCGACACGAAGGCCGTGCGGATTCACTTTTTGGCCCATAGTTTACCTCCTCTTTCAGCTTATTCCCGTTCTGCGACGGTGATAAATACGTGTGAAGTTCTTTTCAGCACCCGGAACGCTCTGCCCTGGGCGCGGGGACGAATCCGTTTCATGGTCGGGCCGGGGACGACGTAGCACTCCGAAACATAGAGATTATTCTTATCCATGTTGAAGTTGTTTTCCGCGTTCGCCACAGCCGACTTCAGCAGCTTCTCAAGGGGCTCGCAAGCGGCCTTGGGAGTGTGCCGGAGAATTGCCATAGCCTGATCAGCAGGCTTATTTCTGATAAGATCAAGCACGATCTGCACCTTACGGGGCGCGATTCGGGCATGTCTCAACGAAGCCTTTGCTTCCATTGGTGATTTCCTCCTTTCGGCCACGTTTACTTGGTTTTTCTCGCGCCGGCATGGCCGCGATAAGTTCTGGTGGGCGCAAACTCGCCGAGCTTATGTCCAACCATATCTTCGGTCACATATACCGGCACATGTTTGCGGCCGTCATGCACCGCAAAGGTGTGCCCGACAAAATCGGGGAATATCGTCGATGCGCGGCTCCAGGTCTTGAGAACCTGTTTCTTCTCGCCGCTCTCGTTCATCTTCTGAACCCTAGCCAGCAGAACGGGCTGTACATAAGGTCCCTTTTTCACGCTTCTACCCATGAAAATTTCCTCCTTTCAGCCCGCTTTACTTCGCGTTGCGACGCTTGACAATAAACTTGTCGGAGCGGTTGTGTTTCGCGCGGGTCTTGTACCCGAGCGCCGGTTTGCCCCAAGGGGTGACAGGTCCGGGACGTCCGACAGGGCTCTTGCCCTCACCACCGCCGTGCGGATGGTCGCAGGGGTTCATGACCGAACCGCGGACGGTAGGACGCCAGCCCATGTGGCGGCGGCGGCCGGCCTTGCCGTAGTTGACGTTTTCCGCGTCAATGTTGCCGACCTGGCCGATGGTGGCGATGCAGATTTCCGGGATGTTCCGGAGTTCTCCGGACGGAAGCCGGACAAGCGCCATGCCGTTTTCCTTCGCCATCAGCTGCGCCATGACGCCGGCCGAACGCGCCAGCTGCGCGCCTTTTCCGGGGTAAAGCTCGATGTTGTGGATGAAGGTACCGGTCGGGATGTTCATCATCGGCAGTGCGTTGCCGGGCTTGATATCCGCGGACGCGCCGGAAACGACGGTGTCGCCGACCTTCAGGCCGTTCGGAGCGATGATGTAGCGCTTCTCGCCGTCCTCATACTGGATGAGCGCGATGTGCGCGGTACGGTTCGGGTCGTATTCAAGGGTCAGAACGGTTGCTTTCATATCCGCCTTGTCGCGTTTGAAATCGACGACGCGGTATTTCCGGCGGTTGCCGCCGCCGCGGTGACGGACCGTGATGCGGCCGTTCGAGTTGCGTCCGGAATGCTTCTTCAGGGGTTCCAGAAGGCTTTTCTCGGGAGCAACCTTTGACAGCCCGCTGTAGTCGGTGACAGTCATCTGCCGGCGCGACGGGGTTGTCGGCTTATAGGATTTAATAGCCATTCGGTTTCACTCTCCTCATAATGTGTTAGCGGGGTTGTGCCGCATCCCTTCCAAAAACGGTGCTGTTTTAGCCGTTTTGGCCGCTAAACCGGCGGGCGGCGCGCGCCGCGGGATTTGGCACCATGCCGCCGGACGCTTTCCGGCGGGTTATGAGTTCCCCATACGTGGACTGGCTGGGTCCATTACAGCATGGTGTCGAAGAACTCAATGGTCTTCGACCCTTCGGTCAGGGTGACGATCGCCTTTTTGTAAGACGGCGTGTAACCGAAGTTGCGGCCCATTCTCTTCATGCGGCCGCGGCAGTTCAGGGTGTTGACCTTCGCCACTTTGGTGCCGGGGAAAAGGCCCTCAACCGCTTTTGCGATCTCAATCTTGTTGGCGTCCTTTGCAACCTTGAAGGTGTACTTCTTCAGCTGCACGTTCGCCATGGAAGCTTCGGTGATAACCGGACGAAGAATGATGTCCTGCGGAGCTTTCATTACGCGTACACCTCCTCAAGTTTGGCTACGGCGTCTTTGGCAACGATGAACTTGTCGCAGTTCACGATGTCGTAGACGTTGATGGTGTTGACCAGAGCGGTCTTTACGCCGGGGATGTTCGCGGCGCTCTTGATGACCTGCTCGTTCACTTCGGGCATCAGGATCAGCGCTTTTTTCTCGGCGCCGAGCGCTTTGAGCATGCCAACCATCGCTTTGGTCTTAAACCCGTCGACAGCGATCGAGTCAACGACAATCATGTCGCCGGTCAGGACCTTGTCGGAGAAGACCGACTTGATTGCCAGACGGCGGACTTTCTTGTTCAGCGAGTAGCTGTAATCGCGGGGCTTCGGGCCAAGCGCGATGCCGCCCTTTCTCCACTGCGGAGCCCGGATGGAACCCTGGCGCGCATGACCGGTGCCCTTCTGTCTCCACGGCTTTTTGCCGCCGCCGGATACTTCGGTGCGGGTCAGCGTGGACTGGGTGCCCTGACGCTGGTTTGCAAGGTAGTTGACGACAACCTGGTGAACGACCGCAGGGTTGGGTGTCACACCGAACACGGCTTCGGAAAGTTCCATCTCCGAAACAACTTTGCCGGCCATATCGTATACATTAACCTTTGGCATTGTGTGTATCCTCCTTCCCTTACGCCTTGACGCTATCGGTGATGCAGACCACGCCGCCCTTGGCGCCGGGGATCGCTCCCTTGATAGCAATCAGATTATTTTCGGCGTCAACCTTGACGACCTCGAGATTCTGGACGGTGACGCGCTCGGCGCCCATGTGTCCAGGCAGCTTCTTGCCCTTCATGACTCTCGACGGGTCGGAGCAGGCGCCCAGGGAACCCTGGTGTCTGGCAACCGGGCCGGAACCATGGGTCTCTTTGAGACGGCCGAAGTTGTAACGCTTGATGGTGCCGGCGTAACCTTTACCTTTGCTGGTTCCAACAACGTCCACAGCGTCTCCCGCCGCGAAAGCGTCGGCCTTGATGATGTCGCCCACGTTCAGAGCGGCGCAGTCGGCCAGCCGGAATTCCCTCAGCGTTTTCTTGTTTGCGACGTCAGCTTTTGCGAAGTGGCCCTTCATCGGTTTGTTGCAGGCCTTGTCCGAGATGTCGCCGAAACCGATCTGCACGGCTTCATAGCCGTCGTTTTCGGTTGTCTTCTTCTGAACGACAACGCACGGGCCCGCTTCAACGACGGTGACGGGGATCATCTTGCCGTTTTCGTCAAAAAGCTGGGTCATACCGATCTTTTTGCCTACGATGCACTTTTGCATACCTTTCTTTACCTCCTACGGTTATTGGTTGGCATTCGCCAACATGACCTGACGGCGGCTTGCCGTCGTCGGGGTTTGCCGGATCATTAGAGCTTGATCTCAATTTCCACGCCGGCGGGAAGTTCGAGACCGGTCAGCGCCTCGACCGTCTTGTTGGACGGACGCAGGATGTCGATGAGCCGTTTGTGGGTTCTCATCTCGAACTGCTCGCGGCTGTCCTTATACTTATGAACAGCACGCAGAATGGTAACGATCTCCTTTTCGGTGGGAAGGGGGATCGGGCCGGAAACGCGGGCGCCGGTGCGCTTTGCGGTTTCCACGATCTTCTCCGCCGATGCATCCACCAGCTGGTGATCATAGCCTTTGAGCCGGATCCTGATTTTTTCTTTGACTGCCACTTAAACATCGCCTCCTTAAAGTTTTCACGACGACGCTTTAAGAACTGATTTCTTCTGCACACCGCTCCGGGTGTTTCGCGGCTGGGCATACAAAAAATCCGGTAAACCGTAACAGTTTATCCGGACTTTATACCGCCCGCGGGTTTCCCCGCAACCGCAAACTTCCCCCTATGGAAAGCGCACAGTTCCTGTTCAGTATTAAAGTCGCCCGGTTTAAAATCGGACATACTCCGCGGAAATTCCCCGCCTCAAGGGCGGCCACCTCCCGCATCAACGCATATCTTGTGCAGTCACGCTCGATTATAATACCATAACCTCCGGCAAAATGCAAGTATTTTTATAAATATTTTTGGCAATAAAGTCATTAAAAAATTACGGCCCGAAAACGGAAAAGCCGCTTGACTTTTCCACGTTGAAAAGCGTAAAATAATAGCAAACCAAAACAGTTATTAATTATGAATATTTTTGTCTGATGAAGGAGCAGTATGATTACTACCAAACTGATCGTAGAGGACATCGTCAAGATCATCCCGGAATTTGAATACCAGTTCGGCCGCCCCATGAAGCTCATCACCCAGAAGGAACTGACCAACTATCAGAGCAAGGTGCTCACCGTGCTGCAGGTGGTGTCGGAAATCTCCATGTCCGAACTGGCCGACCGGCTCGTCATGAGCAAGCCCCAGCTCACCGCAAACGTGGACGTGCTGGTGCGGCTCGGCTTGGTGGAGCGCATCTCGGACCCCAACGACCGGCGCAAAATCATCATCCGGATGGCCGAAAAGGGCGTCCAGTACATAGATAAGACCAAACAATCGATGGGGAAGTTTTACGACCTTTACTACAACAACCTCACCGAGGAGGAGCGGCTCAAGCTGTATCTGGCCATTGAGGACCTGTTGGTCCTGCTTGAGAAACTGAACCCCCTCTCCCATGGAATCACCCTCGAACAGCTCAAAGATGCGCCGGCCGAGTGAAGCTGTCCCGTTCTCTTTATATAAAGGATAGGATTGCCAATTTTTCGAAGATCATACGAAACGACCTCCGCCCTGTTGGACGGAGGTCGTTTTTGTGCCGGAGGATATTTTAAAGGAGGGATAAGTATCTGATTACTCGACCGTGTCAGCCAGTTTCGCAGTGTATTCGCCGATGACGCGTCCCATCGCGATGGCTTCGGTGATATTGGTGCCGCCCGGATAGAACTTGTTGACGATCGAACCCAGTTCACCAGCCGCGAAAAGGCGCTCGATGGGTTTCTCGTCGTTGTCCAGAACGCGGCCGTACGCGTCGTGCATCGGGCCGCCCTGGGTGTTTAAGAGCGACGGCCACAGCTCGATGGCATAGAAAGGCAGCTTGGTGATGGGGCCCATCTTGAAGCAGTCGCGGTTGAACTTCGGGTCATAGCCGGTGAGCGCCGCCTGGTTATAGTCCGCAACGGCCTTCTCCAGGACTCCCGGGTTATATCCGAGCTGTTTGCCCAGGTCAGCGATGGTGTAGGCCATCTTGATCCAGCCTTTTTCAATTTCGCGCTGGTTGTCCTGGCTCCAGCCCTCCCAGGTGGGGTCCTCCTGGATAATGCCGGGGCAATGGCCGATGATCGGGCCTGCCTCGCGGACGTTCTCGTCGAAGATCATCCAGGCAGGCATCCGCGGGTAGGCCATCTTTTCAGCGTTGCAGGCGGTGAAGTCGAATGCCATCGCATGCACGTCCAGGCCGGACTCATTCAGAAAACGCTCGCCGTTCTGGTCAACATACATATAGTTGGGCGCGTGCATGCCAATGCCGATCGGCTGCTCATGATCCTTTACCTTATAGCTGACGCCGCAGGAGACGCCGGTCATATGCCACATCTTCGCGCCCAGTTTCGCGGTCATGGTGAGCCCGTCTCCGACGCTGCACATGCAGCCCTGGCTCATCAGCGGCATTCCAAGATAGTTGGTCTGCATCTCAGCGTTGCGGTTGAAGCCGCCGCAGGTGAGGCAAACCGCTTTTTTTGCGCGGATGAAGCAGGGGCCGTCCGGGGTTTCGGCCTTGATGCCAATGACTTCTCCGCTGGCGTTGGTGACGAGCTCCTTGCCGCGGGTCTCATACTGGATCTTGATTCCCCGCTTGTTGACGCCGTGCATCAGGGAGGCAATCAGGTAATAGCCGCCGTTCATCCCAGGCGCGCCACCGTCTTTGGGAACGAACTGCGAGCGGCCGCCCAGTCCCTCGGAGCCTGGCAGGAAATCCCAGACGGCGTTGGGGGCCGGCGGAAACGGAACCTTCTCCGCGATCTTGAAGTCGCAGTCGCATTTCTGCTTGAACCATTCGTGGCTGGTGGCGGTGACCTCGACGAACTTGTGGATCAGATCATCCTTGACCGTGTCGTCGAACACTCCGCGGTAGTACTGGTAGACCTTCTCGTTGTCGAGAAATACACGCAGGGTGCCGCCGCTCAGACGGGTATTTCCGCCCGGGACCTTATCCGCTTCGATGACGAGCACGTCCGCGCCGTTGTCGTACGCTTCGATGGCTGCGCAGCCGCCGGCTGCGCCCAGGCCAACCACGACGACGTCCACTGTTTTATCCCATTTCATACCCAAAACTCCTTTTACTGCGTTTTTTGTTTTCCCGGGGTTCTGTTGTGTACAGGTGAATGGTGCTGTGTTATCTGTTGTTTTTAAGAAATAATTAATATTTATTAAATATTTCTATATTTGAATTATATTTATTTGCTAACTAATTGTCAATGCAAATATCGCGACAAAAATCCGAACCATTTTTGTTTATATTAACTTTCCGGAACCGGCGCGCCGCAGTGCGGGCAGATCTTCATGCCGGGCATAAGCATGGCTCCGCAGTAGGGACAGTAGGCCGGCGCGGCGCAGCGGGCCGCGGGCAGCAGAGCCTTCATCTTCTCAAACATCGTGAATTTCCTCCTTCTGTGTGCTGGAGGGCCGCACGTTCATCGGGCATGCGGCCCTATTTTTTATGGTTTTTCTTATTCGATGCCCGCCTGCTTCTTCATCTCGGCAATCTTCTTGTCGGTCAGCGGGTAGAGCAGCATTGCGACGATCACGATCGCCAGAAGGATAGCGGGCAGCAGCGCAAAGAGCACCGGCAGTCCAGCGATCGCCTGATCGGTGATGTTCTCTGCGTTAAAGCCGATGAGCGACAGCCCCACACCCAGGATGAGCCCCTGGAAGATGCCGCCGACCTTCGGGGAGAGCGAAAAGATGGTCATCAGGAAGCCCTTCAGGTCTTTGCCGGTCTTGATGAGGGTGTAGTCGACCAGATTGGAATAAACCGCGGCTTCGGCCGAATGCATGAAGGAATAGCCCACATAGCCCACCGCGAGCAGGATGGTGAAGAGAAGTGCGTTGCCCTGGGTGGCGAAGGAGATCAGCATGCTGCCGCCGTAAATGATTCCGCCGATGATATAGGCGTTGCGCGCGCCGCCGGCCAGCTTCGACACGAAGGGGGTCAGAAAGGCGCCGCCGATCATCAGCGCGGTGCTCGCCGAAAGATAGACGGTCAGCAGGGCTTTGTCCCCGATGACGTAGGTGTAATAGTACACCGACAGCGAAGTGACCGAGAAATAGGTGGCGATCTTGAGGATGCCCGCGATCAGGAACATCAGCATGGGGTAAGAGATGATGCTGCGGATCATCTCCCAGATTGAGACGTCGCTCGCACGGGCCTTGCCGGTTTCGCCAACCGGCTCGGGGATGTCATAGGGTTTGGCCATCATATAGAGCTGATAGAAGCCGAGGAAGCACAGGACCGAGAGGATCGCCGCAAAGGTGGAATAGCCGATCTTCTCAAACAGCGTAACCGCCACCAGGCTCAGCAGGAACTTGGCGATCGAGTTGCACTGGATCCGGCAGGCCGCATAGGAGGCACGGTCGCCGGGATCGGGCGCAAGCACCGGCAGCAGCCCTGTATACGGGCAGTAGACAAAGTTATAGGCGAGGTAGCAGAGGGTGTACATCGCGCCGAAATAGAAAACCGCGCTCGCACCCGTCAGGCCGAAGTTGTTGAAGCGCAGCCAGTTGAATATGGCGCATGCAATGGCGCCCCAGAGAATCCACGGGCGGAATTTTCCGCTTTTGAAATTGGACTTTTGGATCAGGATACCGATGATTGGGATGGAGATGGTGTCCACCACGCTCGCGATGGACATTGCCGAACCCATGGCCGCCGCCGAGAGCCCCACCGAGATGGTCAAAAACGCGCTGAAATAGGTCGAGGACAGATTGGTGATAATGGTGGTAAAAAAGTTCCCCAGACCGTACCGATAGCTTGCGAGGCTGTAGACCGCTTTTTTCTTTGTCGTTGCCCCTTCCATGAAATCGTACCTCCTCAATTACTGTTTTGGTTGCCGGATCGGATCGCTCGCACATAACAGATGCCGGGAAAGCAATAATGTGTTTTTATTAACAATTTCATTTTAACAATTATTTTGTATTTGTCAATATTATAAAAAATTATTTATTAAAAAATCAAAAATGTTATTTACTTTTAATTGATTCCATACTATAATTTAAGCAGCCTTCGGATTGCTGAAAAATTAACAAATATTTGTTGGGACGGCGCGGCCAAACGAGAGGGAGCGTGTGGGCATGGCCATCTTTTTATCGTTCTGCGCAATTTTGCTGAGCATCCTGATTGGCAACCGTTTCAAAATCAACGTGGGCATCCTGGCAGGGAGCTTCGCCGTGCTCATTGGCGTTCTGGTTTTGCAGATGCCCGCCAGCGCCTTTTTCGCGCTTCTGCCCGGCAAGATCATCTTCACCGTCACCATGGTCACCCTGTTTTACGGCTTTCTTTCGGAAAATGGAACCTTGCAGGCGGCAATCGGCCATGTACTTTATGCCCTCAAAGGACGCATTTCCTGCATTCCCCTCGCGCTCTTTCTGATGAGCATCGTCATCAGCGGGATCGGAACCGGCGCCCCCACCGCCACCGTCATCCTCGCCCCCATCGCCATGGCAGTCGCTCCCTGCATCGGACGGCATTCGCTGCTGCTGGGGGTCTCGGTTTCCTATGGCGTGTGTATCGGCGGAAATTTCATTCTCAGCCAGGGCGGTATCATCTCCAGCGCCATCATCGATCAGTCGCTGGCCTACGCCGGTCAGGGACGGCCGATCATGCTTCGCGCCTTTTTCCTGAGCCTGTTGTTTTTTTCCCTGACCTACGCGGTGGTGTATCTGCTGACCAGAGGACGGGCCAGTTCCACCAAAGGCAGCCTGCCGGAACCCAGACCGTTCACTCCGGCGCAGGCGAGGGGGCTTCTGCTGCTCTGTCTCGTCCTGGGGACGGTTATCGCCTTTTCCCTGCTGGGTCAGCTGCTGGCGGAAGGCTATTGGAAAACCGTCTTTACACAGTTTGACCTCAGTTTCGTCATGCTTTTGGGCGTGCTGGCCCAGTCCGCCCTCTCCCTGGGGGAATTCCCCACCATCTGCCAAAAATACGTGCCGGTCCAGATGCTGGTCTTTTTCACCGGCATGACTCTGCTGATGGGCGTTGCGGTGGAGGCCGGCGTTGTGGAATGGCTCAGTGCACTGGTCAAAAGCAATGTGCCGGCTTTGCTCCTCCCCGCCGCCCTCGCGTTCATTGCCGGGGTCATGAGCTGCTTCAGCAGCTCCCTCTCGGTGGTTATCCCCGTGCTGTTTCCACTGGTGCCCGCGCTTTCCTCCGAGCTCAGCGTCTCCCATCTGCTGCTCTACAGCGCCATCTTTATTGGCTCCACCTGCGCCGGAATATCCCCTTTCTCCACCGGCGGGTTCCTTCTGGTCAGCAACTGTCGAGTACAGCACGAAACACACGGCCTGCGCAACAGTCTGTTGGTTCTCGCCGTGGCCAACATCCTTTGCGCCGCCCTGTTTCTTTTGGTATTGAGTTTGTTGTGACCGGTTCGGCCGCGCTTCCGACCTGTTCCCCAATCGATGGTTCAACAAAAAAAGGACGGCAATGCCGTCCTTTTTTTGTTGGAGAAAATCCGCCGGCCGCGCGCCGCTCACTGGTAGACAGACAGGTCGACGCTGTCAAGCATCTGCCGTCGTTCGCTTTCGGTGAATCCGTTGAACACCAGCGTATATTCGTATTCACCGCAGAAGATGGTCGCAATGTCGGAGCCATCCTCCCGCACAGCGGTGAATTCATAGCCCTTTACAGTTTTGTAGCTGCCTCCGCTTCCCGGTTCAATGCCATGATAAGTCACAGCGGTGATCTTTTCACTGATCTTCATCCAGTCAACTGTGATACCCAGGCTGCGTTTTTCGCCGTCATAATTCACCCACATCGTTTTGCCAAAGCTTTGGCCTTTGTCATCCCCCAGGCTGCTTGCCTTGGCAGAGGCAAATGCCATTCCGTCCGGGATCTCCGGCAGCGCCAGCGGCAGGCCAAGCGCTTTGGCCGCTTCCTGCGCCGAAGCATAGTCTGCCGTCTCCTTCTCGGTGACCGAAAGGTTGATATCCGAATCAACCGGCGCGTCCTGCGTCCAGCTCAACTGGATTTCATCTTCTCCGATCACCATCTGATCCGGATCGGGCAGCTGACCGCCCGGGACTTCAGCGGACGATGCAACCTGCACGTGCACGCCCTCCTTGGCCAGTTCTTCCGCCTGCTTCTGTGACATTTTTCCGTCGCCGGTCTGTACCACGACCATCTGGTCATCTTTTACAAACGCGAACCGCTGCCATGCGCCTGAGGCATAGACCCCGACCGACAGCATTGCGACAATCGCCGCAGCGGCAAACACACCGCGTATCGTTTTACTCATTTTCATCGGCTGCTTACGCTCCTTATCCAATTTTTTGATCCTTGCGGCAAATAACTCCGGCGATTCTGCCGCAATGGGGTGATCCTCCAAACCGGTCAGGCGGTCAAGTGTTTCACGGATGCCGTCCAGGTCCATCTCGTCAATCGCCTGGTCAAGCTTTTGCTTCAGTTGCTGTTTTGACTCCATTACAATTCCTCCTTACCGGTGTACTCGGATTGAAGCGCTTCATCCGTACACTTTCATATGCTGGTTTTTATCTGTGTGTAACGGCCTCAGAAGGAAAATTCCTTCTGGGCCACCTCAGCGGCGATCGCTCGGATTTCCCGCCGCAGCCGCACATAGCGCATCCGCACCGCAGTCTCCTCCAAGTGGTATTGGGCGGCGATTTCAGACATGCTCCACCCTTTTATATAGTAAAGGCTGTAGAGCTTCTGCTTTTCCGGGCTGAGCTGCCCAAGGACCGCGTCGATATAAGCGCTTTCATCCACCGCCCGGTCGAGCGCTGTCTCAATAAGATTTGTGCCGTCAGGCTGTGCCTCCAGCCTGCCATCCCCGTCGAGTTCTTCTCGCGCCATGCGTACGAACGCTTCCCGCCGGGCCTTCTGTGCGAGGTTTTTCGCCGTCAGGAATAAAAAGCCGCCTGGATTCGGATGTGTAAGCAATGCCTCTCGTTTCTGCCACGCCACCAGAAAAACCTCCTGCACTATGTCCCGTGCTGCCTGCTCGTCTGCAAGCGCGGCATACAGGTAGCGCAGAACCTTTTCATAATAATCTTCACAAAGCCCGTCAAAAAAACGTTCGGCTTTTTTTCCGTTCCACAAAACCGCACCACCTCCTGTATCGTTATGCCGGATACCCCGCCGGTGTAACAAAAAAAGAAGCCGGCGGATTTCCGTCGGCTTCTTTTTGGGGATCAGTCAGTAACCGCATTGTGCCCCGCACCGGTTCTCTCTTAGTAGGCTTTGCCCCAGATGATCATGGTTTTCGCGGGCTTGCCGCAGATCGGGCAGGTTTCGCCCAGGTTTTCCTGCGCGAACGGCATGCAGCGGGAGGTTAGGCCGGCTTCTTCTTTAACCCGCAGTTCGCAGGCCTCGTCGCCGCACCACATCGTTTTGAAGAACCCGGATTTGGTGTTCGCAAGCTCTTTGAGCTCATCGAAGGTGTGCGCGGCCCAGGTGCGCGCCTCGCGGTTGGCAAGCGCCTTCTGATAGAGCCCGTCATGGACGGCCTTGAGCAGTTCGGGAATCTTCGTTTCCAGCTCATCGAGCGAAACAATCGTCTTTTCGCGGTTGTCGCGGCGGACCAGCACACACTGGTTTGCTTCGATATCGCGCGGTCCCATTTCGAGCCGCAGCGGGACGCCCTTCATCTCGTATTCGGCAAACTTCCAGCCGGCGGAATTGTCGCTGTCGTCAATCTTCGCGCGGCAGAATTTTTTGAGCTGCTCGGTGACCGCACGCGCCTTATCGAGCACGCCCGGCTTATGCTGTGCGATCGGAAGCACAATCACCTGGATCGGCGCGATCGCGGGCGGCAGCACCAGACCGTTGTCATCGCCGTGGGTCATGATGATCGCGCCGATGATGCGGGTGGACATGCCCCAGGAGGTCTGATGCGGGTATTCCAGCTTGTTGTCGCGGCTCTGGAAAGTGATATCAAACGCGCGGGCAAAGCCGTCGCCAAAGTAATGCGAGGTGCCCGACTGCAGCGCTTTGCCGTCATGCATCATCGCTTCGATGGTGTAGGTGGCTTCCGCGCCCGCGAACTGTTCTTTTTTGGTCTTGCGGCCCTTGGTGACCGGGATCGCAAGGCTCTCCTCGCAGAAGTCGGCATAGACGTTGAGCATCCGCTCGGTCTCCTCCATCGCCTCCTGCGCGGTCTCATGCATCGTGTGGCCTTCCTGCCACCAGAATTCACAGGTGCGCAGGAACGGACGGGTGGTCTTTTCCCAGCGCACGACCGAGCACCACTGGTTATAGAGCTTTGGCAGGTCGCGGTAGGAATGAATAATGTTGGCGTAATGCTCACAGAAGAGCGTCTCCGAGGTTGGACGAACGCAAAGGCGCTCGGTCAGCTTTTCCTCGCCTCCGTGGGTCACCCATGCGACTTCCGGCGCAAAGCCTTCGACATGGTCCTTCTCCTTTTGCAGCAATCCCTCGGGGATGAACATCGGCATCATGACATTCTCATGTCCGAGCGCTTTGAAGCGGGCGTCAAGATCGTCATGGATATTTTCCCAGATCGCGCAGCCGTATGGCCGCACAATCGTACAGCCCCGCACCGAAGAATAATCGGCCAAGTCGGCTTTTTTAACGATATCCGTGTACCATTTTGCGAAATCCTCCTCCATCGAGGTGATCGCTTCCACCATTTTTTTCTGATCTGCCATCGGTTATTACTCCTTTTTATCCGGCTGCGCCACAGGCCTGTTTTCTGGGCATGCCGCCCACCGGCTTTTACACGTTTTCTATCATACCCGTTTCCACCGCGAATTGCAAGCCCCTTCCTTTGCGCCCTCCGTGCGACTGGGAGTTGCGCCTTCCGTGCGCACGGATTTGCTCCGCAGGGGTACTTTCTTGCTCGTGCAAGAAAGTACCCAAAGAACACGCGCGGGGACACCCCGCGGCCCCATGCGCGCGATTTCGTCGCCGCTTCGCGGCAAAGATCGCGCGCAATCTGCTTAGACGCCACGAAGCGTGCCGCGTTTGGCAGCCTGCTCGCCTAGCGGCGAAGCGCGCTTACGCGCGACGGCTGTTCACGGGGGCTTTCCGCCCCCGTGGCCCCCGACAAAGTGTCGTCTGCGACGACCCGCCGCCTTTGGCGGTGGATTCGGAATAAGGAACGCGGGACATATTTTCGCACCCGGTGCGAAAATGCGCTGCGCGCAAAGCGGACAAGCGGATTTTCATATGTGCGGCCCTACGAGCCGCGCCCGCAAGCCTCTAAGCGTACAGCGCCGCAAAATCGATGCCAGTAGACTTTTCTCCCTGTCCAGCAACGCGCGATAGCGCGATTGCCGCCGAAGGGCGGCAATAAAAAAAGTCCTACGCCAGATGTAGTGTGAAATGATCCTTTTTCCACAATATTCTGCTATACTTGCAATACAAATCTTAAAAGAGGTGATTGAATGGCAACCATTGACGATCTGTTTTTCGGAGAGCTGTCGCCAAATCTGACCGGGCTGGAGGATGTCGCGCAGTATCGTGCCGCGTCCACGGTCTGGGACGACTGTGAGGAGCGGCTGACCCTGCTGCTCGACGGCAAGGAGCGAACCCTTTTGATTCGCCTGCTGAACGCGCACGCGGAAATCCTCGGGGTGAGCGAAGCCGCGCGTTTCCGCCAGGGGTTTTCCCTTGGGCTGTGCCTTGCCGCCGAGGCGTTTCTCGCGGGGTAGCGCGGCCGCCTGCAAAAAGCAAGAGTCAAGATGAACCGGCTTACGTCCGCCCTTGCTTTTTGCATTCCCCCGCGCTTTGGGGCAAAACAAGGGCGGAAGCACCAAAGTGCTTCCGCCCTTTATCAATCCATTTGTCCTCATTAAGCGCCAGCGAATCGCCGCAATGGTTGCGGCGATCTGTCCCGCGCGTCATTGCGAAGCGCGCGCGGCTCAATTCGTTTCATCTCGGCAGATTTCGCGCCGTTTCTGCCGAAGGCAGCTTTCACGGCGCGCATTGGGGGCCCGGGGAGATCCCCGGGCGTGTTCTTTCCCCTGTTTCTTGCACGAACAAGAAACAGGGCCGCCGGAGGCTTATTCTTGATGGTCTTCGATGTATTTGACGATGTCGCCGACGGTTTTGATGTTTTCGATCTCCTCGTCCGGGATCTCGCAATCAAACTCTTCCTCAAGGCTCATGACCAGGTCAACGATATCCAGCGAATCCGCGCCGAGATCGTTGGAAATGTTGGCCTCCATTGTGACCGCATCCTCTTCAACGTCGAGCTGATCCACGAGGATTTCCCTTACCTTTTCAAATACCATGATTGTTTCCTCCTACTTATTATATAAATGATTTATTTACCGATTAAAGAGGGTTCGCGCCTTTCTGTTCTGTGAACTCTCCAATCTTACGGAACTTATAATACCTGTTTTCCAAGAGTTTGGCAATAGGTATTTCCATATATTTTTGGATTGTTTCCAAAATGTACCGGGATATGCTTTCCGCCGCCATTTTATGATCATTATGAGCGCCGCCCGGCGGTTCCGGGATGATCGCTTCCGCGATACCAAATCCCATAAGGTCCTCCGCCGTGATGCGCATGATATTCGCCGCTTCCTTCTCGCGGTTCGCGTCCTTCCACAGGATCGAGGCAAACCCACGCGGCGATATGACCGAATAGACCGCATTTTGCAGCATGGCCAGCTCGTCACAGACTCCCAGCGCCAGCGCACCACCGCTGCCGCCTTCGCCCAGTACGATTGAAACGACCGGAGTCGCAAGCTCCATAAACTCCATCAGGTTGCGGGCAATCGCCTCACCCTGTCCGCGTTCCTCCGCGCCCACGCCGCAGAAGGCGCCCGGCGTGTCGATGAAGCAAATTACCGGCCGGTGGAATTTTTCCGCCTGTTTGGCGAGCCGCAGCGCTTTGCGGTATCCCTCCGGATGTGGCATGGCGAAGTTCGCGGCCTGGTTTTCCTTCAGGTCGCGGCCTTTGACCTCGGCGATCACGGTCACCGGGATGCCGCCGATCGTACCGATCCCGCCGAGGATCGCACCGTCGTCACCGTAGAGACGGTCGCCGTGCAGCTCAATAAAATTGTCAAAAATCAGCGGGATATAATCCCGCACCGTGGGGCGGTTTTTCTCCCGCACAATCTGCAGGCGTTCATATGCCGTGGTTTCAGGCATTTTCCCCACCTCCCATATTGTGCAGCCTGAGCAGCTGCGCGAGCGTTTTTCGCATAGCGCCGCGTTCGACGATCAGATCCGCAAAACCGTGCTGCAGCGCGAATTCGGCCGATTGGAAATCGTCCGGCAGGTGCTGCTTGATCGTCCCCTCAATGACCCGGCGGCCCGCGAAACCAACCAGCACCTTGGGCTCCGCGATGATGATGTCCCCGAGCGACGCAAACGACGCGGTCACGCCGCCGGTGGTGGGGTCGGTCAGGACGGTGATATAAAGCAGCCCTTTGCGGCTGTGGCGTCCAACCGCGCCAGCGGTCTTGGCCATCTGCATGAGCGCCACAATGCCCTCCTGCATCCGCGCGCCGCCCGAAGCGGTGAACAGCACGACCGGCAGGCGCTTATCCGCTGCCGTTTCAAACAGCCGCGCGACTTTTTCGCCCACGACCGAGCCCATCGACCCCATCATAAACCGGGTGTCCATCACGCCAAGACAGCAGGGCTGCCCGATGATCGAACATTCGCCGGTGATGACCGCGTCTCGCAGACCGGTTTTGCGCCGCAGATAAAAGGTTTTTTCCGTGTAACCCTCAAAACCGATGGGATTGAGGCTTTTCATATGCTTATCATATTCAACAAATGTAAAATTGTCCGCCGTCAGTTCAATCCGTTCCGGCGCGGACAGGCGCGCGTGATACCCGCAGTTCGGGCAGACCTTGTTGGCCGTCTCGAACGCGTCCATGAATTCCACTTTGCCGCAGCGGGGGCATTTGAACATCAGATTTTCCGGGATGTTCATCTTCCCCTTTTCCGCGGCGGGTTTTTCATAAGATGCGCGGGATTTTACCTTCGCAAACAGATCCTCTAACATTTACCCGCCTCGCCTCCTCTTTTAATCTTTCTGCATCAAGCGGTCCAGAAACCCGATGTCATACTTTCCGCTTTCAAAATCCGGATTGTGCAAAAGCGAAAGCTGGAAGTCGATATTCGTGTCTACCCCTTCCACCAAAAATTCCGCCAATGCCCAGCGCATCTTCATGATTGCTTCCGGCCTTGTGGGCGCGTAGACGATCAGCTTCGCAATCATCGAATCGTAATACGGCGGAATCGTATAGCCCGCGTAGACCGCGCTGTCAATCCGCACGCCCGGCCCGCCCGGCATATAGAGCGCCCGGATGGTACCCGGCGACGGGCGAAAACCCTGCGCCGGATTTTCCGCGTTGATGCGGCATTCGATCGCGCATCCGTGCATGCCGACCTCATCCTGCGCGACCGGCAGCGGTTTCCCCTGCGCGATGGCCAACTGGGATTTGACAATATCCACCCCGGTCACCAGCTCGGTGATCGGGTGTTCGACCTGCACGCGGGTGTTCATCTCCATGAAATAAAATTCGCCGTCCGCATCCACCAAAAACTCGATGGTGCCCGCGTTATAATAGCCCGCGGCCTTGACGGCGCGGCAGGCCGCTTCGCCCATCCGCTGCCGGAGCTGTTCGTTCATCACCGGCGCGGGGGACGGGCATTCTTCGATCACCTTCTGGTTGCGGCGCTGCACCGAGCAGTCGCGCTCCCCCAGATGGATCACATTTCCGCGCTCGTCGGCCAGCACCTGGATTTCGATGTGGCGCGGATTTACCAGGAATTTTTCCAGATAGATCGCGCCGTCCCCAAAGCAGGCAACCGCCTCCTGCCGGGCGGTATGGAAGGCATTTTCGAGCGCGTCCGCCGTATGCGCGATGCGGATACCGCGCCCACCGCCCCCGGCGGAGGCCTTCACCATAACTGGGAACCCGATCCGCCGCGCGACCTGCATCGCTTCGTCCGCGTCCGCGACCGCGCCGTCCGATCCGGGCACCACCGGGACGCCCGCGTCCCGCATGGTGGCTTTGGCCTGGGCCTTGTTGCCCAGAAGCTCGATCGATTCGGGACTCGGACCCACAAACTTGATGCCGCAGGTCGCGCACAGCCGCGCGAAATAGGCGTTCTCCGAGAGAAAGCCGAAACCGGGATGGATCGCATCCGCGCCGGTCTGTTCGCAGGCGGCTAGGATCGCGGACATATTGAGGTAGCTGTCCTTGGAGGGCGCGGGCCCAATGCAGACGCACTCATCCGCGATCTGAGCATGCAGCGCGCTTTTGTCCGCGGCCGAACATACCGCCACGGTGCGCAGCCCCATTTCCCGGCAGGCGCGGATGATCCGCACCGCAATCTCCCCGCGGTTGGCTATCAGAACTTTCGTAAACATAAGCAACGTTCCGTGAAACGGTCCTTTGGCCGTCTCTCCGGTCCCCTTTCCAGCGCAAAATGAAAAAAGTCGGAAGTTTTGCTCGCCACTTGCCCTTCGGGCAAATGGTGACCCCATCCGGGCTGTCGCTGCGCGACATTTTTTAAAAAATTGCAAATGGGGTTGCAGAGGGCAGCTCCCCCTCGCCCCGGCCCGCAGATCCACTTCAGGCGCATTTTTTCTTTGGTTCTTTCTTTTTGCAAAAGAAAGAACCAAAGAACCTTCTAATTCCCAAGCGCGAAGGTGATCTCCGCCTCTGTGGCCATCTCGCCGCCGACGGTGGCAACCGCCCTGCCCACGCCAAAGCTCGACCGGAGCTTGAGCATCTCGACTTCCAGGCGCACCGTATCGCCAGGCAGCACCGGACGACGGAATTTTGCCTTATCGATCTTCGCAAAAAATGCGATCTTCCCTCTGTGTTCCGGCATCGACAGCACACAGACCGCGCCGGCCTGTGCGAGCATCTCGATGGTGAGTACACCCGGCGTCACCGGATGTTCCGGGAAGTGGCCCGCAAACCAGAACGAATCCGGCGCGATGAATTTCTTCGCGACCACCCGCTTGCCAGTCTCCATCTCCTCGATCTCGTCGATCAGCAGGAAGGGGTCGCGGTGCGGGATGATCTGTTTGATCTGTTCTTTATTCAGCAGCGGCATCCTTTCGTCCTCCTCATTCGAGCCGCAGGACCGGCTGGCCGTATTCGACCGGCGCGCCATCCGCGACAAGGATTTCCACGACCGTGCCGGACTGGTCGGCCGGGATTTCGTTCATCACCTTCATCGATTCGACGATAAAGACAATTTCCCCCGCCTTGACGGCGGAGCCCACCTTGACATACGGTTCCTTATCGGGGCCGCTCGCCGCATAGAAGGTGCCGACCAGCGGGGAGGTGATCACCTTCGGCGCCTCAGCGGATTTCTCCAGGGAGGGCTCCCCTGCCTGCGCTACCGCCACCGCGACCGGAGCTGCTGCGGGCGCCGTCAAAACCGCCGCGGGCTGGCTTCCCTCGCCCGCAGACGGGGCCATCATCCAGTTTTTGATCTTCAGCTTGACGCCTTCGGTCTCGAACTGCAGTTCCCCAATGTGGTTCTCCGAGACACTTTTCATCAGCGCCTGGATCTGTTCGACTGAAAATTCCTTCGACATATTTTTAACCCTCAAATTTTCTGAAAAGTATGGAGGCGTTGTGCCCGCCAAAGCCGAGCGAATTGGAAATGGCATACTCCACGTCGGCCCTGCGCGCACCCTCGGCCACGTAATCGAGGTCACACTCCGGATCTGAAACTTTGTAGCCCAGGGTCGGCGGAAGGATCCCTTCCGCCAGCGCGTTCACCGTGGCGACCGCTTCCACGCCGCCCGCCGCGCCGAGCATGTGCCCGGTCATCGATTTGGTCGAGCTGATTGCAAGCTTATAGGCATGCTGGCCGAATGCCATCTTAACCGCGTTGGTCTCACACCGCTCGTTGAGCGGCGTCGAAGTGCCGTGCGCGTTGATGTAGCCGACCTGTTCGGGTGCAATTTCCGCCTCCTGCATCGCGTTCATCATCGCGTGGGCAGCTCCTTCGCCGTCCGGGGAAGGACCGGTGATGTGATGCGCGTCGTCGGTCGCGCCATAACCCACGATCTCCCCGAGGATTTTTGCGCCGCGCGCCTTGGCATGCTCGTATTCCTCGAGCATCAGAAGCCCCGCGCCCTCGCCCATGACGAAGCCGCTGCGCTCCTTGTCAAACGGGATCGAAAGCCGGTCCGGATCGGTCCCCTGGGTCAGCGCGGTCATATTGTTGAAGCCCGCTACCGCGAATTCATTGATCGCGGCCTCGCTTCCACCCGCCACCGCCATATCGAGATAACCGAACTTGATCTTGCGGAATGCCTCGCCAATGCAGTGGTTGCCGCTGGCACAGGCGGTAACAATCGCAAAGTTATCTCCTTTGAAGCCGTATTCGATGGCAATCTGTCCGGCCGCCATATTGGAAATGAGCATCGGGATCAAAAAGACCGAAACCCGGTCCGGGCCCTTTTCCAGGAACTTTTCATGCTCGGAGAGGGTGGTTCCAAAACCGCCGATCCCGCTGCCCACGATCACGCCGATCCTGTACGGGTCCACCCCCGAAAGATCGCCCGCGCCTTCCATCAATTCCTTGGCGGCCGCCATGGCGAACTGCGTGAAGCGATCCATCCGGCGGGCATCCTTTTTACCCAGCCCCATCGCGACCGGGTCCCAGTCCTTAATCTCCGCCGCGTACTTGACCGGGACGCGGGAGGTATCGAACGCAGAAATCGGCGCGAAGCCGTGCCGTCCCGCCTTGAGGCTCTCCCAGAAATCCCCGGCATTGAGTCCGACCGGTGTAACCGCTGCCTGGGAGGTGATGACTACTCTTCTCATAGAATAAACTCCTTTAACATCTTACATCGTGATGCCGCCATCGACACAGAGCACCTGCCCGGTGATGTACGAGGCGTTTTCGCCCGCGAGGAAGGCCACCGCTGCGGCAATGTCCTCCGGAGAACCCATCCGTTTGAGACTGATCATGCCCGCGATCGCTTCCCGGGTCTTTTCCGGGAGCTTTTCGGTCATGCTGGTTTCGATAAAGCCGGGCGCGACCGCGTTCACCGTGATCCCCCGACCGCCGAGCTCCTTCGAGGCGCTCTTGGTCATGCCGATGATCGCCGCTTTGCTGGCCGCGTAGTTGAGCTGCCCGGCGTTCCCATAGACGCCCACGACCGATGAGATGTTGACGATCCGGCCTTCCCGCTGCTTCATCATGACCGGCACCACCTGCCGCATCATATTGAATACGCTCTTCTGGTTCGAATCGATGACCGCATCGTACTGCTCCTCACCCATCCGGGCAATCAGCCCGTCCCGGGTGATGCCGGCGTTGTTGACCAGCAGGTCGATCCGCCCGAAACGGCTCAAAATCCGCTTCACCATCCCGGCGCAAGCTTCGAAATCCGAAACGTCCGCCGCGAAGCAGTCGGCATCCACACCGCATCTGCGGCAGGCTGCCACGACTTCCTGCGCCGCCGGAACCGATTCCTCTCCCCGGCAGTTGACCGCCACGTCAAAGCCTTCCTGCGCCAGCCGTTCGGCAATCGCGCGGCCGATCCCCTGCTTTGCGCCGGTGACAATCGCTACCTTATTCAATGGTGATCCCCCTTCCCGCAAACGGGTCCTTCAAATAAGCCTCGGTGGAGGCCATCAGCTTCTCCACGATGACCTTCGCAGGCGCAACCTCATGCACCAGCCCGGAGATCTGTCCCGCCATAAAGGTGCCTTCCTCGGTGTTGCCGTCCTGCACCGCCTTCCGAAGCGAACCGACCGCAACCTTTTCAAATTCCTCACGATCCACCCCGTCGGCCTCCATTTTTGCAAGCCTGCGGGAGAATTTATTCTTCAGCGACCGAAGCGGCGCGCCCCCCGCGCGGCCGGTGACAATCGTGTCGGTGTCCTTCGCGTCGACAATCAGCTGTTTGTAGGTGTCATGCGCCGGGCTTTCCGCGGCGCAGACAAAGATCGTACCGCACTGCACCGCCTGGGCGCCGAGCATCAGCGCCGCCGCGAAGCCGCGCGCGTCCGCAATGCCGCCCGCGCCGATGACCGGGATCGAAACCGCGTCCACCACCTGCGGCAGCAGTGCCATCGTCGTGAGCTCCCCGATGTGTCCGCCCGATTCGCACCCTTCGGCCACCACCGCGTCCGCGCCCGCGCGTTCCATGCGTTTGGCCAGCGCTGCCGACGGCACGACCGGGATCACCTTGATGCCCGCGCCTTTAAACGCGTCCATATATTTCCCGGGATTGCCCGCGCCGGTCGTCACGACCGCAATCTTCTGCTCGACACAGACTTTCGCCACGTCGTCGGCAAACGGGCTCATCAGCATGATATTTACGCCGAACGGCTTATCGGTGAGGCTTTTGGCCTGCTTGATCATTGCTTCGACCACCTCGCCCGGCGCGCTCGCCGCGCCGATGAGGCCAAGCCCGCCCGCGTTTGAAACGGCGGCAGCAAGTTTTGCGTCGGCCACCCAGGCCATGCCGCCCTGGAAAATCGGATACTGAATCCCCAAAAGTTCGGTGATTTTTGTCTTTATCATTTCTGGTTTCCTCCCATTGTTATGCTTCGTATGTGAAAACCGCCGCCGCGTACACCAGCCCCGCGCCAAATCCCACGGTACAGAGCTTGTCGCCCGGCCGCACCCTGTCCGAACGGAGCAGTTCATCGAGCGCGATCGCCACCGAGGCGCTCGAGGTGTTGCCGACCCGGTCAATGTTCATGAACGCTTTTTCCATGGGAAGCCCCAGGTTTTTCATCGCGGTCTGCACGATGCGCACATTCGCCTGGTGCGGGATGATATAGCTGAGATCCTCCGGCATGATCCCGGCCTTTTCACAGGCCTCCCGCACCGCGTCGGGCATCGCTTTCACCGCGAACTTGTAGACCTCCCGGCCGTTCTGGGTGAGCGCATGCGGGCCGGTTTCGGTCCGGCTGATGTCATCCTCGGGCACCGACTGCCCGCCGAACGGGGTTTGGTGCGGGGCGTTCTTGGAATAGATGAGCCCGTAGCCGGAGCCGTCCGAATGCAGCGCGGAGGCGAAAACGCCCGTCTGAGACCGCCGCACGACCGCCGCGCCCGCGCCATCCCCGAAAAGGACGCAGATTGAACGGTCGTTAAAGTCAATCATCCGGGTCATCATCTCGGACGAAACAACCAGAACGGTATCCACCCCGCCGCTGTAGAGGTAGCGTCGAGCCATATCAAGCGCGAACACAAAGCCCGCGCAGGCGGCGTTGAGGTCGAAACAGAAGGCGTTTTTTGCGCCGACCGCCTGCTGGATGATGCAGGCCATCGACGGCGTGACATAGTCGGCGCTCACGGTGGTGCCGATGATAAGTCCGATCTCCTCAGGATCGACCCCGGCCTTCTCGATGGCGGACCGCGCCGCCTTCGCGCCCATCATCCACGTGGCGTCGCTGTCCGCGACATGCCGAGTGACGATGCCGGTCCGGGTGCGGATCCATTCGTCCGAGGTTTCCACAAAAGCCGTATAAGCTTCGTTGTCCACGATGTGACCGGGCAGATAGCTGCCCGTTGCGCATAATTTGATTCCGTTCATGCTCTTCTCCTGACTGTTCCGGGAATTTTTCGCCCCGCAATACTTGATTCCATAAACCGGGTTGTGTTATAATTGGGGTCGAAAAATGTAACAAGTGTTATATTTCTTGTGTTATCATACCGTCAATCCACACAAGTTGTCAAGAAAAAATTTGTTAATAAATTTTTTCTGTTGAGATTTTGGTATGTTTGCCCACTTTTTAATCCGTAAAGGCATCGTATATGAAACTTTATGAGGTCCGCTTTTCCGGGCCGGAAGGAGTATTCCCCATGAGCAAAACTGCATTCCTGATGAGCGGCCAGGGTTCCCAGTATCCCGGCATGGGCCGCGAACTTTATGAGAATTTCCCCGCCGCCCGGCAGGTTTACGAATGCGGCGCGGATATCCTCGGTTTCGATCTTGCCAAACTTTCCTTTGAAGGCGCGGAATCCGAGCTCGCCCAGACCAAAATCTCACAGCCCGCGATCTTTGCGGTCTCTATGGCAGCCTGCGCCGTGGCGAAGGAATCCTGCGAACCCGCCGCCTTTGCCGGGCATTCGCTCGGCGAATACGCCGCGCTCACCGCAAACGGCGCTTTCTCCCTGGAGGACGGCTTCCGGGTGATCGGCGCGCGCGCGGCGGCCATGCAGCGCGCGGCGGACGAGAACCCCGGCAGCATGTTCGCCATCATCGGCAGCGACGAACAAACCATCTCCCGCGTCTGCGAGGAGACCGACGGCTACGTGCTCCCCGTCAACTACAATTCCCTCTCCCAGACGGTCATCGCGGGCGAGCCAAACCCCGCGCAGCAAGCGGCCGACAGGCTCGCCGGAATGGGCGCAAAAGCTGTCAAGCTGGCTGTTTCGAGCGCGTTTCATTCCAAACTGATGGACTGCGCCGCTGTGGAATTCAAGGAGCGGATCGCCGGGATCAAAACGGCCCCGCTCGAAAAGCCCTTCTATTCAAACGTCACCGGCGGGCTGTTCCCACCGGATACCGACCTCGTCGAATACCTCGCCCGGCACCTTGTTTCGCCGGTGCGCTTCCACGAGGAAATCTCCGCCATGCTCGCCGCCGGGATCAGCTCCTTCGTCGAATGCGGACCGGGCAAGGTGCTCACCATGCTTGTAAAGCGCGGCTTCAAGGAAGCCTCCGCCTACAACCTCGAAAATCAAAAGACGCTTGACAAATGGAAAGCGTCCCTCTGAAGGTGAACCATATGGAACAATTCCAGCTGATCGGGCATCCGCTCGGGCACAGCATGTCCCCGCCGATCCACGAACGACTCTTCGCACTCGAGGAGCGCGAAGCCGCGTACACGCTCAATTCCTTTCCGCCGGAACAATTCGAATCGCATCTGGCGCAGCTGATGGCGCTCGACGGATTCAATATCACCATTCCATATAAACAGACCATCCTCCACCATCTCGATGAGCTGCACCAATCGGCGCGGCTTTATGGCGCGGTCAATACGGTGCGCCGTCTGCCGGATGGCCGGCACATTGGCTATAACACCGACTGCGACGGCTTTCTGCGCACCATGTCCGCTCACGGCGTTTCGCTTGACACCCGCGTCTGTGTGCTGGGCGCGGGCGGTGTGGGCCGGATGTTCGCAATCGAATGCGCCCGTCAGGGCGGCGACGTGACCGTCGCGGTGCGCGAGAGCGGCCGCAGCCGCGCCGAAGCGCTCCGGAAGGAGATCGCTGAACAGTTCGGCCGCAAGATCTCCCTCTGCGACATCGCAAGCCCGGAAGGCCGGTTCGGCCTTCTCATCAATGCCACGCCGGTCGGCATGTTCCCCAAGGTGGATGCCTGCCCGGTGCCGGAAAGCTTCCTCACCAGCGTGGACGCGGTGTTCGACTGCATTTACAACCCCGCCGAAACCCTGCTGCTCCGCCGCGCAAAGGCGGCAGGCTGCCTTTGCATGGGCGGTATGCATATGTTGGTGTGGCAGGCTGCTGTCGCCCACGAATACTGGCATGGATGCAGTTTTGACAATGCCTCGGTCGACCGGATCGTGGACGAGATGCACGAGATCCTCCTCAGAAAGGAGCGGGAAGCTTGAACAATCTGATCCTTTGCGGCTTCATGGGCTGTGGCAAAACCACCGTCGGCAAGCTGCTCGCAAAACGGCTTGGCCTCGAATACATCGATCTCGATGACGAAATTATCCGGGAGGCCGGAATGCCCATTCCCGACATCTTCTCCATCTATGGGGAAGCCCATTTCCGTGACCTCGAACATGAAGCAGTCCACAACCTTGCCCGCCGGGTCAACTGCGTGGTTTCAACCGGCGGCGGCGCCATGACCTTCGACCGCAATATCGAAGCCATCGACCAGCGCGACCTCGTCGTCTTTCTCGACGCCCCGTTCGAGGTCTGCTACAGCCGCATCAAGGACAGCGACCGCCCAATCCTGCGGCAGAATACGCCCGAACAGTTTCAGGCGCTCTTCGCGCGGCGGCGGGAGGCCTACCGCAAGGCCGCGCAAAATGGCCTCACAATCGACGCCGGTCGATCCGCAGATGAGGTTGCCGCTGACATCGCGCTTCTGCGCGAAAAGAATCAGGGGCCGCGCCCCTGATAATCCCCTTTGCGCCCTTCGCGCGCCCGGATTGCCTCCGGCGGGCCCGGATTGCCTCCGGCGGGCTCGGATTGCCTCCGCGGGCTCGGGTTGCCTCCGCGGGCGCGGATTGCCTCCGCGGGCTCGGATTGCCCCCGCGGGCTCGGATTGCCTCCGCGGGCTCGGATTGCCTCCGCGGGCTCGGATTGCCTCCGCGGGCTCGGATTGCCTCCGCGGGCTCGGATTGCCTCCGCGGGCTCGGATTGCCTCCGCGGGCT
>Ga0079305_1000518_pt1 | contig 80320 bp, 65 predicted proteins | sample LMS_cellobiose_e_FD_79183 | JGI IMG/M metagenome (GOLD analysis project Ga0079305, IMG submission 79183) | Rumen-fistulated moose microbial communities from Alaska, USA - LMS_cellobiose_enrichment | ecosystem: Host-associated > Mammals > Digestive system > Stomach > Rumen fluid ...
AAAAAGAAAAGAATCATATTGGGGATTTCCGGGAAATTATGATAAATGACGCCATTCCCATAGACGATCGCCAAAATCAATGAAAAAAAGAATATGGCGATAAAAAATATCAAGACTTTAGTTAGAAGTTTCATTGAATGATTGATCTTCATTACACAGCTTTCGTTTTTTTCATTTCTTCCCGGCCTTGCTTTCGGATGTTCCTTTCGGGGGCTTGACGGTGCCGACCACATACGGATCATTTTTCGGACGCACCCAGCTCGCGCCCCGCGGTTTGCCCGGAGGCCAGGGCACGAGAACGACTTTGCCGAGCTTGTCCGTCTGTTTCGACACCGCCAGACAGACCGCACGTTTGCCGTCGGGCAGGACGTAGAAATACCCGGTCAGCCCCTGCATGGCATGTCGGTTTATCCGCAGGGGCTCGGTTCGCGCTACCTGTCCCAGTTCCGGCGGGAAATCAGTTCGCTTCATCCCGTAGCGGAGTTTTTCCGCGCCGGACAGCGGCACGCCGGAAAGCACCGGCAGACATCCGCCCGGCAGTTTCCGGACCGCGGCCAGTTCTTTTTTCAGCCATTCCAGCCTCGAACGCAGAAAATCGGGTTTGGTTACGCGGAGCATTTTGTCGTGGCTTTCGCCGGGGACCAGCGCCAGCAGGAAATCATAATAATTGAAATCGCAAGGCCGGTTTTCCGCCAGCAGTTTTTCCATTTCCGCGATCTCCTTTTCGGCGGCGGCGACCTCGCCGGACCGCAGGGCGAACCGGGCGCAGGCAAAACAGGTCAGCGGATGCGCCTGATGTTTTTTCGATTCGCGGAAGGCGTTTTCGGATTCCTTCAGATTGCCGCGGTACTGTTCCGAGATCGCCAGCACCCGCAGATAATAGGCGGCCGCGTTTGGTCTCTCCTTGAGTTTCCTGCGGACCTTCGGATTTTCCGTCGTGCGGGTGATGTTCACGACGGCCGAATCGTAATTGCCGTAAGCCGCGGCCATTTTGCAGCCGAAATTCGCTCCGCCGGCAGGATCGCACCCGGACAGCAGGACCAGCGCCGGGAACAGCAGAAGATAAGTTTTTCCCATCATTAAATTGCTTTTCCCTGTTTTGTTTCTGTTAATCGGATCGGTAAACTCCGCTTTCCGTCACTTCTTCACCACATATTTCCCTTTGGCGGGATCGTAGACGATGCGGTCGGCATTTTTGTCATACCATTCCCGCAAACGCACCGGATCGTATTCCCGCGAACGCGCCGGATCGTAGATCGGGAAATCGCACCGGCTTGAAAGGAATGGTACATTGGGCCGCATCTGGAAATTCCGTTTTTCGGGAGGGTCGGTCATCAGCACTTTCAGCAAATATTTTACCGCTTCGACATTCGGTCCTCCATCCTGAATCACCTGCTGTGCACGGGAAATCATCGCACTTGCGTGGGGCGGATCCTCCAGCGCCTTTTTCCATGCCCGGGCAACCAGATCGCGGATGTCCACGCCGGGTATTTGTTTAAGCCCCGCCCAGAAAAAATAACCATTCGGGTCATTGATGTAAATATCGGTCAATACTTTCAGCACATCCGGGGACTGTCCCAATTCCCGAATACATTTCCGCAACTCAAAAAGACGTGATACATCCGGCATCTTCAACATAGCAATGATTTCCTGTTTCATCTCTTTGATCCAGCCATTGCGGACGACTCCTGAGATCAGGATCGGATACTGTTTCAGGGATCGGCGGACCAGTTCCTTGTCTGCTTCGCCGACCAGTTTGGGAAGCGCAACGCGCAGATGGAATGATGAAGGTTGCTGCATCCCGCCATTCCCCGTGAAATAGGGAAGCAGCAGATGGAGATGTCCGGGACCGATCTGTTCATACATCCGGACCTGAGGATCATTGAAAGAAAACACGGTTTGCCCATTAGATGCCTGGCGGATCTGCCGGATATAGTCGATGATCTGCTGATCGGTCGGATTCGCCGGAAGCGGACGGATTTTGGATAATTTATTCCTGATCGCCGGCGTGGGTCCGAAGACAGGAGGAGTCGCCCGGTTGATCTGAATCTGTTTCATCTGCTTCTCCAGTCGGTCCAGATTCGCATTGATCTTTTTCATTTCGGCGAGGATCTCGGCATTCTGTTTCGATTGCTTCTCCACGACATCCAGCCTCGCGTTGAGCCTTTTGAGTTCGGAAAGGGTCTCGGCATTCTGTTTTTCGAGCGCGTCATTCCCGGTGCGGCAGCCGGCCAGCAGAATCAGCGCCAGAACCGGCAGGACAAAAGATTTTCTCAGCATGGTGCCCTCCTTCTGATTACGTCCGACAATATAATGCAGGCCAATCGTTTTTTCAATTTTGATTTAGGATATTCGTCAAAAATTGCAATTAGCACAATTGCCGCTTGCAATGGCGCGGATGGATAAGTATATTACCCGAAGAGACCATGACTCATCAGTCCGCGGGGTAAACGATGACGCCGGAACTCAAACGCAATATCAGGGAAACGGGAATATTCATACTGATCACGGTCTTCATTTCCCTGCTGGTTTTTCCGATGATGCTGCTGATGGCTTCATTGCCGTCCTCAGCCTCGGCAACTTGGCTGTTGCTGCCATACCTGTTGCATTTTACTTACGTTGCAGCTTGTTTTCTGGTTCTGGTATGGGTCGGCGCGAAAGTGATCTGGGAACTGCCGATTAAAATAATCTGGCGGGCTGTGCTTTTTTTCGTCTGGCTGGTCTTTTATCCGGCGTTATGCCTGGGATGGGCTTACCTGGTCGTGGTCGTTCTGTTTTTCGGTTTTCATGTTCACTGGTGAAAGGAGCTGCTGCCGATGATTTTCAAGCGATTTTTCAAACCCTACGCGGAATACTGTCTGCGGACGACGCTTTCGGAAGAGGAATTGAAAACCGCGCTGGGAAAAGAGTTGCCCGGGTATTTTATCGCATCGGTCAAAGCGGTATTCGGCAAAGAAAAAGTCCCGTTTTGCAGAACCTGGAAACCGCTGGTCCTTCATCCGCTATTGCGCAGCAGAACTTCTTTGCGGGGCGTGATTCGCATTCAATGTCGGAAAGCGGAAGCCGCCGGGGAGACGGTTCTGGACATCACGATCGCGCCGGAAGATGCCCGATTGTTTGCCTGGCTGTTTCTCGTTTTATGTCTTGCAGCCCTCATTCCGTTTATCCGTGCCGGAAGCTGGCTGTTTGTCGGCCCGTTGGTCATGGCTGGTTTCCTGTTTGTAATTCTGGCCATGTGCCGCTCGATCGGGGAAAGCGAAGTTCCCGAAATCCAGCAGGCTTTTGCAAATACTTTGCTTCTGTTGGAAAAGAAATACCAGGATGAAAAACCATGAAGAAGCTGATCGTGAAACCGAATTGGCGGCTCATGCGCAAAACGTTTATCCTCGTCTGTATGATCCCCTTTCTGGTCACGGCGGTTTTCGGGATCGCCTCCATCTTTTCCCTGCGCCCGGAAGTTCAGGCGGCTCCGTTCAAATTTCCCTTGTTCAGTCTGCTCATAGACTTTTTCCTGATCGGACTGTTTTACATCATATTCATTTCGATCAGAATTTCTTTTGACGGGAAGAAAATGATCTGGTATAAATTCTTCCTTCCCGTCAGAAGTTTTCCTGTCGATCAAATCAATACAGCCGGTTACGATCCCGCGCGGAAAATCCTGCTCATTTACTGCCGCCGTAAAAACTCGCTGTATGTGTTCCCGTGCAAATCGTTTGCGGAAAAAGATATGGACGGACTTTTGGAAATCCTTGCGCGGGAACACGGCATCAAAACCATAAAAACCGGACCGGGAGGACCATCATGAACGGAAAATCCCTGCAGCTTTTTATTTTGCTGACCTTGCTCTTTTGTTTCCGTCCCTTGGCGGACGAATCCGGAATCGGTCAGAGCATCCGCATCTGGGTATCCTCATTTTTCCCCAAAATGGAATATTCTCTGAACGAATTACGGAAACGGCCTTATCCGTTTGACGATTGGATTTCCCGGCACGGGAAGAGCTGTTTTCCGAAGTGGGATCGGGAATCGCAGTTGCGCTGGCTGACCGAGCTCTTCCCGTTGACCGATGCCGGTGCGACTTTCGCCCTGATGGAGGTGGCACGGGAGAATGATCTGCTTCTCGCATGGGACCTCTATGCGATGCGGCTGCCGCCGGAAAAACGGAAAAGACTGCGGCAAGCGCTGGGGTATTTGATTACGCAGAAATACTGGCAGCATACGCTCGAAATCACCTTGGACGGAACGTATATTCTGCATCTGAAAGACCTTCGTGACGGGGCGGAATGTGTTTTCCGGGCACGATGCGGCCGGATCCCGGAACAGGGGGAACTCAAGGTTTCACCATTCAATTCCGATCTGGAAATCGGATACCGGACCGAACGCACGATCCGGAAAGACAATCAAATCATCTATGAATCCGGCTGCAAGGTGCTGTTTGCCGTCCGGCGCGACGCCGAAACCAATCTGTGGTTCGAGACCGGCAGCTGGGCTGAAGTCCGCAAAAAAACTCCGGCCGTTACGGTTTATGAAGAAATCCGCAATGTACCGGTCTGTTCCGGCATTATCGACGGGAAAAAGGTCTTCCGGACTTTCCGTCTGCGGGCAGAAGCGCGCAAGTTCAAACTGGGCTCGCTCCGTTCCGGTGACATTCTGCAGCTGCCGGCGGATGAGATTTTGCCGTATTCGTCCGAATTTGAAGTTCTGGCAGAAAAAGCGGGCTGTACCGGGGCTGAGGTCTTTGACCGTTCCGAGTGGCGGAAATTCTTTGCCTCGGCGAAAAAAGATTCGAAACGGTTTGAATTTCTGCTTACCAGATTTTCCGTTCCCCGATCGACTCGGATTCATATCTGCAACTGGGAAAATGCGTCTCAGGGCGTTTTGGCGGTCATGTCGGTCGAAATCATCACCGGCCGATCCTGGCTGGACTATGACGGTGCGAATCCGGATATTAGAAAATACGTGAAACTTGCAAAAACAAATTTTCCGCGGCATTTCTACCTGAAAAAGATACTTGCCGATCCGGTTTGCCGCCGTGAACTGCAGAACTTTTTCCGCAGGGCATATTCCGACAAAAATCAACCGTAAAAGCAGCGTCCGTAAATCGCGAAGAACGGTGACTTCGTGCGTCAGGCATACCCCCAACGCCATGCCTCGAACATCAACTTAACGTGTAAGAATCGGCAGTCGGAAGTTGCAATCCCTCCAAAGAAAGAGTATATTGCCGTTGAAAGGGGAGGGCATCATGCTGAAAAACAAACTCGAATACGGGATCAGTATCCTGCTTTCGCTGGCGATGGTGGAATTCGGTTTGTTTTCCGCGCTGAGCTGGTTCTGGTCGGGATTCGAATGGTCCCCGTTCGGATACGAGACCTGCGGGCTGGAATATCTCCTGATGCTCGTTTTCGCATATCCGTCATTTGCCTTCGGGCTGCTGATTCGCTGGGGCCTGCTGATCCGCTGGAATTTTCCGCATTATGTCTGGTACCTGCCGCTGATTTTGTGCGGCGTCATTTCCTGCGCATGGGATAAATCTTTCGAGCTTGGAATATTCTGCATCCCGGTCATGCTGTTCCTGCCGGTCGTCGATCTCCTCGGCTTCCGGAAGGCGGAAAAAAGAACCCCGGATCAGCCTCGCCGCGGGGAAGAATGATCCGGCGGGCCGTGAGTTCGTTTTTCAGTAAGCCGGTCTGGAGCTTAGCGGAATGGCGAATTTGATTTCCCGGTCTTCGACGGAAATATCAAACCCGTCACCGAGCCGCCGGTAGGTGAGCCCTTTGCCGGTCGCCGGGTTCGGCGACAGTTCCGTGAGCGAGCGGGGATAATGTCCGTGGAGCGAACGGTATAACTTCAGTGCCAGCGCGGTTTCCATGAGCGTTTTGGTCCCGGCCGTTTTCCGGAAACTCCAGCGCGAAGGATCGTCTTTTCCCAGATCGCGATGTTCTGCCAGATATTTTTCACGACGGAGCGACATCCGCAGATAACGGAATGCCGTTTCGATCAGCAGCGGACGGATCAGGAAGAAGACTGTCGGGTTCAGTCTGTCGATCAATTTCCGGTCATTCCGGTCATAACCTCTCAATAATTCGGCGCAGATTTCCGTTTCGGCCCAGGCATGAGCACCGAAATAGTCCTGACCTCGGATCCGGTTCAGGAAAAAGCGGTAATCGTCTGCGTATTGCGGTCCGTTCGGACCGAGCGAGACGACCTGACTGACCACGATCAGGTCCAGATTGGCCCGGACCATGGCACAGATCAGCCACGGCTGATGCCGCAGCAGCCGGCTGACCGGAGTGACCGCTTTCAGCCTGGGCAGAATGAGTTCGGTCTTGCCGGTGTAATGCGCAATGGCCGCGCGGGCGGTCCCGGTCCGGACCAGGCTGCGGATATTGTTGAGCACCGGGCCGAAGCTGTTGAAGTCCGTATAGGAATTACCGATCCGAATCTGATCGTATTGCGCCAGCGCAGCCAGCCCCGCGGTGAATTTTTCTCCGAGCGGACTTTCCGAGACGCGGATCATCTCCTCCTTGCGCGAGCGGTTCCGACCGGTTCCGGGCCGGGCCTTCCAGTTCCAGTTCGCATTGAAGGGGAGATCCGTCGTATCGAATTCCGGATTTTTCTTCATTTCGAAAAGTTCCGAAATCTTTTCCGTGCCGTCTTTTGCATTCTTCTGCCGGGCGTAAAATGCATCCAGCGTCATGGGGCGTCCTTCCGCGGCGAGCCGGTCCAGCATCCTGATCCGCCGGAACGTCTGAACGCCGAAGAAGATCCCCCACGCCCCGCATGAAATCAGGATCAGGATGCACCGGGCGGCGAGCAGCCGTTTCCTGCCGGGACGAACCTTCAGCGCCGTCAGGACCGGCAGGACCAGGATCAGCACCAGCGAGATCCCCGCCGAGGTCAGCAGGGCCGGGGGCAGAAAGCAGGCATGCAGAAAACTTTTATCCGGCAGGAAAGGACAGATCAGCACCAGACTCAGCGGCAGCAGGACGACCGGCAGGGTCGCGAACAGAACCAGCCGCAGGAGTGTGCCGCGTGTGCTCCCCGCGCAGAAGCGGGCGGTCCAGACTGTCAGATAAATCCCCAGCAGCAGAACGGTGACCGCCGCCGGTATGGCTTCCCGATGCAGATGCGCGTGGGGCAGGATGGCGTATATTTCCGCCGTACTGAAAAAATCCAGCCGCCGCAGGGAGGATTCGGCAAGCTGCCAGTCGTTCAGCGGGGGATTGAGCCCGATCAGGGCGTAATTCCAGATCCCGAGCAACGCGCCTCCGCCCAGGAAAAAAGCCCAGTTGCGTTTTTCTCTGCACCGTCCGAAAAACCATCCGAACACGACGGCGGCCGATATCTGCAGGATCAGCCAGCCGCAATAGTATTCGCCTCTGCTGAAAACCTGGACCGTAACCACGGCCGTCAGCAGGATCATCAGAAAAACAAGGTATTGCTCTTTTTTGTCCATGGTCATTCTTTCCTTTTTCGCGGACTTTTAACGGACACCGCGGAAGACAGCGCCTGGCGCGGGATCACAGTTTTTCGCGCTTCGGTCCGTCTTGTCCGTCCGGTCAGTTTTGTCCGTTCGGTCCGTTGATCGCTGGTCCCTTCCTGAATATCATTTTCGCCCGGACGTCGTCCGCGTATCTCTTTGAGGTCGACTGATCCTGTCCCTGTTCGTTTTTGCGGTTCCAGCCGAGACTCCAGATCGCGATGCCGTCGGCCTCGCGCAACTCGGGAACCAGCCTTTGCAGTGCCGGATTCCATACTTTGACGATCAGCGGCATTTTGCCTTTTTTATAGAACATCGGCTTGCCGGTGAACGGATCGGTCGGCGGATTTTCGAGCGTGTCCGGATATCTTCCCGTGCAGCGTTTTTCGAGCTCGACTCCGATCAGCGCACGCATGGCGCGGTATTTCGCAGTCAGCGTCCGGGAATACCGGGTCATGAACTGGACGGGAAGGTTGCAGTAGAAACGGCCGATACCGAATTTGTAATCGCTGCTTGGGAGTTCGGTGTAGCGGTTGTGACGGAACCGGCTCAGGCTCAGTTTGCGGTCAAGTTCCGCATAATACCAGACCGGAGGATAGAGCCAGCGCAGCGGATACAGCGGCAGCGAATGATAGCCATGCGCGAACCGGTAAAAAAGATCGTTGATCCTGACTGCGTGGATGCAGATAGACAGGCGTTCCCGTTCGGGTATCTCTTTTTCGCGCTGTTCGAGGTCGGCGGACCAGCGTTTCAGTTCGGAATCCGGCACGCGTCCGTCCGCCAGCAGCAGTTCCATCGCATTCAGCCGGCATTGCGCGTCATGCCAGACCAGATCGTGCATATTGACCGGATTGCGCCGGAAATATTCGATTGCATTTTCCATTCGGCGCAGGGTTTTAAGTGCTTCCGGCAGTTTGTTTTCCTCCAGCAGAAATATGATTTTCCATTGTTCGAAACCGCAGAATTTACTGAAAATGAAGTGGTAATTCGATGCCGTCCCGGCCGAGCCGTCCTTGGACGGAATGAATCCCGGCTGAAACGGCTTTTCCAGCTCAAGCTCCAATGTTTTCAATGGCTGGAGCTGTTCGATTTCCGTCCGCCATTGTTTCCGGACCGCTTCCGGAAGCACGGCATTGCCGACCCACAAATAAGGATGACTGACATAACGCTGCAGCGATTTATTCAATTGGTATTCCAATCGGCGGTCTTTCTCGCGGACCCAGTCCGACCAGCCGGTCTTGCGCAGCAGCGCGTTCACCCCGGCGGCATTCAGCGGATAACCGAAAAATGCACCCAATTCCGAGGCGGTCCGGTCCGCGGCACGGTGCCGGACGACCGCCATAGTGCCGGAAATCAGATAGACCACCACCCAGATGCCCAGCGTGATTTTCACCGGAAGACCGAAAATCTTTCTGAACCGGATACCTGCCGCCGCGGCATACATTTTCGCGCTCAAAAGATACCCGGCGAGAAACAGGACCACGCCCAGATATACGATCAGCAGGTCTTTGCCCGGCGAATAATTGCCGTCGCGGCAGGTAGTCGAGCTGAAGCCGAAAAACCACTCATAGTTCCAGGTCAGACGAAGACATTTCAGGAAATGTATCGCGCACAGGAACGCGCCGGTCCAGCAGAGTCCGCGCACCAGCCAGCATTTCCATTGTTCCGGCAGGGATGCCGGCGGCATTGCCCAGACCGGAAGCACCAGCAGCAGACAGAATCCGTATCCGACGGCATTCTGCTGTGACAACAGGAGCGCCGCCGCGAGCGTCGGGATCAGGACCGCGAAGCAGACCAGCATCCCCGGCGAGTTCCATTTCGGTTTTCGGCGCAGAATTTCGGAGCGGTGGAAACGGATGAACAAAATCAGCCAGTAAAGCAGCATCACCAGCGGCAGCCAAAGGAAAACAAGCGGCCAGTTTTCGCCCCGGAACAGTTGTCTCGGAGTCCAGTCCGCCTCGCCGCCGCAGAGCAGGTAAAGCGCGGGCGCGATCCACAGCGAGGTGAAGAGCAATGTCGTTCCGGCAAATGCGCCTTGCGCGGGCGCATCCAGGTAAAACAGTTTTTTCAGAAAGGTTTTCATTTGGCTGATTCCCTCCTTGGTTATGGTTTCGCGGACTTTTAACGGACATTACGGACACTACGGACAATACGGACAATACGGCCCCCGCGGAAGACAGGTTCTGACGCGAGATCACAGATATTCTTCGGCATTTCTCCCATCGCTCTGCTGTTAGAGCCTTTGTCCGTCTAGTCCGTCTTGTCTGTCTTGTCCGTCACTCGCGCACTCTCTTTTTAAAAATCATTTTCGCCCGGACATCGTCCGAACCTTTCGGACCGCCGCCGTATTGGTCCAGACCCCGGTCGTCTTTGCCGTTGGCGCCGAGACTCCATATCGCGATGCCTTCGGCCGTGCGGACCTTGTTTTCTTCAAAGCGTTTCTTCTTCGCGTCCCAGACCGGTTCGGAGATCGGGATCGTGCCTTTCAGATAGCGCATCGGTCTGCCGGTGAACGGATCGATCGGCGGATTTTCGAGTTTGTCCGGATATTTCCCCGTGCGCCGTTTTTCGAGTTCAACTCCGATCAGCGCACGCATTGCGCGGTAACGGGCGGTCTGTTTGTTAAAATGATTCGCCCATGCTTCGACCGCAGGTTCCCAATACCGCGAGAGAATCCCGTCACCCCGAGGATGAGGCGCATCCCATTTTTGGCCCATAAAATGCAACAGCTGCCGGCGGTCCCGCTCGAAATAATACCACAGCGGCGGATATAGCCAGCGCAGCGGATAGAGACTGACACTGTTTGTTCCGTCGGCAAGAACTGCTTTCCCGTTGAAAATACCGTCAATACTGTCATTCATCAAAACCGTTTCGGCATATTGTGCATCGAAAACGATTCCCGGCAATGCTTTTTCCGCCTGTTCGAGTTCGACGATCCATCGTTTCAGCACCTTATCCGGCACCCGTCCGTCCGCCAGCAGCAGTTCCAGGCCGCGCAGCCGGTAATTCTCGCAGGAGAACATGACAATATTGCAGATTATCATGGGTGACCCCGTACCCAGATATTTCGCCGCATTCTTCATCCGTTCGAGCGCGGCATGGGCGGCGGGCAGATCGCCGTTTTCGATCGAAAAACGGACCCGCCACAACTCTTTCCGGCAAAAATCCCGGCACCAGTTCAATTCCGTCAGCCGGATATTCGCCAGCCGTCCCGGTTCCATAAGGTGATCCCGGGCGGGAAGTTTCCGGTCGAACAATTTTTCCAGTTTCCGGATCGGTTCCGAGTGTTCGAAGAATGTCTTGAAGTTTATGCGCGTTTCTTCCGGATAAACCCCTTCCGGCGTTCCGGCGATCAGCAAGTCCGGACCGATGGGCGTGCCTTCCGGACAAATCTGATCCAGACAGGATTTCACCTCAGGCCAGAAAGCGGCATCGGGTTTCCGGTCCTGCAGATATATCGCCTTCAAGCTGTCTGCGGTGAGCGGCCTGCCGAACTGTTTTTCCAAAGAAACGATGGCCTTTTTCGTCCGATGATTTTCCGCCAGTGCCATGCCCAGCGACAGCAGATAAGCCGCCACCCAGATTCCGAGCACGATCCGGCACGCCGGACTGAATATTTTTCCGAACGGCAACTGTGCCGACCGGGCATAATACAGCGCAGTCACTAGATACCCAGCGATCAGCAGCACGGTTCCGACCGCGACCAGCGCCGGGAACCATTCGGGACCGATCAGCGCCGGTGGATGGTCCGGAGTCCATCCCGTGCCGGAAATACAATCGACTGATAAACTGCCCGCCTCCATCGCGCCGGCGAAACAGACGACCGCCGCGCAGATGCAGAGCCAGCGGATGAAAAACCATTTCCGGCAGGCGGATAACAGAAATGCCAGCAGCATCACGGTCAGCAGACCGGCGGCGCACCAGACGAAGGGAAGCCGCAGCACCAACAGCAGTCCGATCAGCGCCACGATCAGCAGTTCGAGTACAGATTTCCTGTTTTGCTTTTGACCCTTTTCCGTGCGTTCGAAGTCATACGGAATCAGCATAAACAGTGCGCTCGCCAGCACGATCAGCGGTGCCATTCCCGGCAGCGGCGGCACGGTGCAAAAAAGTAAAACGCCCGGCAGGAGCCAAAGCAACGCCAGCACCAGTGTCAGCCTGGCAAACTTATTTCCCGCGCGGTTGTCCGAATAAAACACTTTCTTCAGAAAATCTTTCATCGACACACCTCCCGCAATTTCATTTCACGGAATAATATAACCGGATGGAGTCGGAATGTCAAGTGTTGTAAGTTGTTTTTTTTTAGTTAGTTGCAAATTTCACTTACTCCGGTCCGTTCCCCGCGCCCGGATTCAGTTCCGTTTTGCATAATTGAAGATAGGCAGCCACTTGCAAAATGCCGCCTTTTCATTGCGATTCAGCAGTCCGATCTGGATCACGCCGTTTTCCGAGGAATTATACAGTCCGATCTGCAGGAAGGTCCGTTTCAATCGTGCTGTTTTGGCTATGCGGTAACCGAAATTCGCCAGTCCGAGCTGGAAGTCACTGGTCCCATTACACAGATTGCCGATCCCGAACTGATATTCCGCCCGTTCCGCCTGATTCAGCACTGCCAGCTGTACCGTGGCACCGCCGGATTGACCGTCAAGCGGCATGCCGATATTCCACAAGCCGATCTGTAACCCCGGTGAATACGCAAAAATGAGGTTGACCGGCGAAATCGAGATCCCGCGGGTTTTCACCTGAACGGAACCCGGTGCGGAAAGGATCAGTCCGTTGGTGTTTTGCCGCATGGACGCCAGCGACAGACCGAGTCCGTTCAGGGTGCCGTTGTCGTAAACGGCGGGCGAGAGGTCCAAACCGTATAAAACCGACTCTTTGCTGTTCTCGAACCACCACGGGAATCCGAACCGGAAAAAAGCGGTCTCCGGCTTCTGGCCTCCGGTATGCACCCGGAACCCGATCTGCACATAGTCGGTGCTCACGTCATACTCCTTCACCCCGTTGAGCTTGACGCAGCCGGAGCAGAAAACCGCAATGATCGCGGCTGAAAATGTGATGAAATGTTTCATATTTACCATTTCAATCCAGCCCCCCGTGATGATCCTGTTCCCGGCGATCCAATATGTTCCGGATCGCAAATCGGACAAAAATGACTCCGATTGGAGCAAGCAGAATGATCCACATGCCCCGGTCCAGCCACGGATTCCGCTGTTCGCCGAATGCCATTTCAAATTGCTGGCAAATATAAAATAGCGAAATCAGCAAGGCTCCGTACAGCCACAAAATGACAAAATGAAGAATGATCCATACCCGCCCGCACAGAATCACGCTCAAAACCAGCATGGCAGCGAAAAGCAGGATCATGACCCGCCAGGCAGAATATGAAAATAGCGGCCAGAACTGAAGCAGAGAAAGGAAAATGACCGATGGATAAAAGAGGAAATCATTCCTGCGGAAACTTGAAACAATCGCGATCCAAACGGAAAACGGCAGCATTGCGGCGGAAACAATAAAAAGCTCCACGGACGCATATATGCCGGAGAAACAGGTGCAACAGAAAATCAGCGGCGGCAACAGCCAGAAGACAGACCGGTATTTATGCAGCCTTTTCATTTCCCGCCCTTGTCTTTTTCCTGCAGCCGTTCCGGGAGGCTGCCGTAACCAAATCCGGATTTACCGGCTTCTTCCCGGGTGAGGCGGATGATCTCCGGAATGCTCAGATCCGTTTTCATTTCAGCCAGTTCTTTCATCATAAAACTCTGCTGACAGCGGAGGAAGTTTTTCAGCATTTTGTCCGTTCCGGAAGCGTATTGAAAATAATAAACGCCGACGTCGAAAAGGATGCCGCCGGCCAGCACGAAAAACACGAGAATAAACGGATAATATTTTTTCCCCGCGATCCGTTTGATCCAGAGCGAGACCGTGCACAGCAGCAGGATCGCTCCGCCGGCCGACAGGTAAACGATCATTTTCGGACGGAAGGAAAGAACGATCTGCCGGATGCAGTGGAGCGTCTGTTCCTTCACCGCCTCGGACTGCATGGATTCCGCCGCGGTTTTCAGGTCGTTGGTTTCCTCCAGTTTATCCGCAAACATGCCGAAGAAATATGCTCTTTCCAGGCCCCATTCCAGTTGGCCGCCGTAACTCGCGCGGACTGACGCATAAAAATACGCTGCGAGTGACGTCAGACCGACAAAAAGCATGATGCAGAGAAATGCAAGGATCGGCGATTTTTTGTCGTGTATGGATGAATAAATCAGATACAGCAGACCAATCAACGCTGCCGGGATCAATAATATTTCCATATCAGGCTCCTTCTCGTTTCAGTCGATCTTCTGAAATAATATAACCGGATGGAATCTGAAATTCAAGCGTTGTAACTTTTTAACGAGTGTAAATGCGAAGGCAAAACGGTCCGCCGTGCTCGGAAGATTTTGGGGCGACTGCCTTGAAATTTGCATTTTCCCTGCTATCTTATCGGCGGCAAAAGAGAGGATTTTTTTATGATCGAAGTGAGATTGAAGCCGGGCAAGGAACGCTCGGTTCTGCGGCGGCATCCGTGGATTTTTTCGGGCGCGGTGAAGCAGCCCTCCGAACTGCCCGCGAACGGCGAAACGGTCCGGATCGCGGATTCGCAGGGGAATTTTCTGGCGCTCGGCGCGTGGTCGGGCGAATCGTCCATCGCGCTGCGGGTCTGGACCTTTGACGAAAACGAGAGCGTCGATGCGACCTTTTTTCGGCGGAAAATCACCGCCGCTTTCGAACTGCGGAAACGGATTTTCAACGGCGCGCTTCCGGAAGCCTGTCGGCTGGTTTACGCCGAATCGGACGGTCTGCCGGGCGTGATCGCCGACCTCTATGCCGGATATGCCGTGGTGCAGCTGTCGACCGCGGGCGCGGACCGTTTCCGCGCCGAGATCGCCGACGCGCTGTCCGAATTTGCGCCGCGCGGGGTGTATGAACGGTCCGACGTCGACGGACGCACCCGTGAAGGTCTGCCGCCGGTCACGGGGCTGCTGCACGGCTCCGAGGTTCCGGACAAAATCGATTTCACCGAGAACGGAATCCGTTTTCAATGCGACGTGCGGCACGGTCACAAGACCGGTTTTTACCTCGATCAGCGGGTCAACCGCGCCGTCGTGGCTGCCGAAATGCTGTCCGGCGCGGAGGTGCTCAACTGCTTCAGTTATACCGGCGGCTTCGGCCTGGCGGCGCTGAAAGGCGGAACGGGTTCGGTCGTCAACGTGGATTCCTCGGAAAACGCGCTGGCACAGGCCCGGATTCATGCGGAACTGAACGGCTTTTCGGAAACGCAGTTCCAGACGGTCTGCGCCGACGTGTTCCAGTATCTGCGCCGCTGCCGGGACGCGGCACGGAGTTTCGATGCGATCGTGCTGGACCCCCCAAAATTCGCCGATACCGTCGCACAGCGGGAAAAGGCCGCGCGCGGCTACAAGGATTTGAACCTGCTCGCGCTCAAATTGCTGCGTCCGGGCGGAAAACTTTTCACCTTTTCCTGTTCGGGCGCGATGGACGATGATCTGTTTGCCAAAGTCGTTGCCTCGGCCGCGCTCGACGCCGGGGCGGATTTCCGCATCGTGCGCAAGCTCGCGCAGGGACCCGATCACGCCGTTTCGTCGGCGTTTCCCGAGGGGCATTACCTCAAGGGCATTTACGGCATTCTCGCCGGACGTCAGACCTCCCGGCGAGCGTGAGTTTTACTGCCGTTCCTTGTTGAGGTTGGAGGTCAGCGCCATCAGCAGGGCGAGCAGCGCGAAGAGCACGCCGCTGCCGACCAGCAGCGCGGTGTTTTCCAGTTTGAGCAGCAGGTAGATCACCGCATAGGCGCCGAGCATGGCCGCCCCTTCGCCGAGGGCCGCGCGCCGGCTCCGGAAAATCGCGCCGGTATAGCAGGCCACGAGCAGAGTCACGCCGATTGCGGCGATCGTGTAGGCGTAATCGAAGAACACGTGTTCGCTGATCGAAAGCAGCAGCAGATAGAACAGCACCACCGCGAGCCCGGTGAGCACGTACTGGAACGGGTGCATCCAAACCCCGGCGAGGTGTTCGCCGATCAGGAAGAAGAGCATGATGAAGATGATGAAGAGCGTGACGTATTTCATCGCGCGGTCCACCTGCGTATAGATGTCGGTCATGAGTTTAAGCTGCACCCCGACTTCGGTCCGGATCAGCTTGTCGGACCAGGTGTTGCTGCCCCTGCCGGGGAAATGGACCTGATATTCGGCGCCGATCCATTGCTGCGGAAAATTGCGGTTGAGCGAGGAACAGAGCCATTTCGCGTCGAAGCCGTCGGCGCCGATCTTGCGTTCGGCGGGCAGCATCGTGCCGGAAAAACTGGGGTCCTTCCAGGCCGAGCGCATGACGATTTCCGTATTCTGTCCCCACGGCGCCGCCTTGAAAGAGGAACTGCCGTTGAGCACGAGTTCGGCCTCGACTTCGAATTCGCCGCCATTCCCGGTCTGCGGCAGAACCGCGTGAATGCCGTTCCCCGGAGTTTCCGGCAGTCCGGACTGAATCTGCACGGTTTTCCCGTTGACTTTGACCTCGGCTTTCCGGATGCCGATCAGGTCGGCGATCCCGAAGCAGAGCCGCGTCTTTTCCGGCCGGCACGTTGCGGAGGAGGGCAGTTCGTATTTGAATTTCGCCTTGATGCGGACTTCGGCGGAGTAGAGCACGACTTTGTAAATGCCGCGGTAGCGGACTTGCGGGGTGAGCACGGTTTCCATGCGGAGCGATTCGGGCATCTGGAAAATGCAATCGCGACGGGTGGTCTTCTTTGCCGCGTTGACGGTGATTTCCGCGGGGATGACGAGGAAGGGGCCGGCAACGGTCTGTTCCCCGCCCCAGCCGCGGCAGATGTCGGCCTCGGCGCTCTTTTTGGCTTTCATGCGGTCGGCGACCAGACTGTCGACCATCCAGACGGGTATCTGGAGCAGAAGCAGCAGGATGCCGATGAAGATCAGTTTGAGGGTCAGCGAGGTGCGGATTTTCTTTACGATGTCGCCGATTTCCATGATGAATTTCCTCCGGGGGTTTCAGTAGTTCAAATGTAATATAATGTCGCCGAAATCAAAAATCAAGCCGGGGTGCGGATGACGAAAGAAAAATTTTTTTCATTGTCCTGTCTTGACTTTGTTTATTGTCCTCTCTATAGTATCAAAAAACGAGGTATTTTATGCTCAAACGGGAAACGATCTATCAGGAACTTTTGAAGCGGATCGGCAGCGGGCTCTGGAAACCCGGCGACAAACTGCCGGCCGAACCCGCTCTGTGCCGCGAACTCGGCGTGGCGCGGGTCACGCTGCGTGCCGCCTTAGGCCAGTTGTCCGACGAAGGGTTCCTGGCCCGTTCGCGCCCGGGCGGCACCATCGTGACGATCCCGGACGAGGCGAAGAAAAAGATACTTGTCATTTCCGGGGACTCGTCATTGCCGGAAATCTCCCGTCCGGAGCTTTACATTATTCCGGGAATCGAACGGCGCTGCATGGAACTCAATATGGGAATGGAGATCATCAATCCCCGTTTTCTTCCTGCCGAACTGCCGGAAAATTATCTGGGAGTTGTCTTGATTGCCAACTGTTTCAACGGGGATGAAGAGATTTTGAGAAAGGTCCGTTCTTTGAACGTGCCGCTGGTCAATGCCCATGCGTTTCCCCATGACCCCCAGGTGACCGGTCTTCCTTCGCTGCTGATCGATTTCCATTCCGCCTTTCTTGCCGGACTGGCTCACCTGACTCTGATGGGACACCGGAAGATCGGCTTCGTGATGAATGAATGGAAAACTGCCGAAAAACGGTTCGATATTTCCAGACGCGAATTCCCCGGATTGCTCCAAAAGGCCGGGGTTGCATTCGAGGAGCGCTTTGTTATCAACGTCCCCCATTACGAGGCGGACTTTTCGGAAGAACTCCGGGCTTTAGTCTTTTCCGACGACCCGCCCACGGCGCTATACGCTTATTCCGACTATTTCGCCCTGAACTGCTGCGATCTGCTCAAAAAATGGGGCGTCCGCATCCCCGAAGGGATCGCGGTGATGGGATTTTCCGGCTATACTTCGGCGGCACTTCAGTCGCCCCCGCTTTCGACCGTGGATTTCGGTTATGTCCGGTTCGGCCGGATCGCTGTCGATATGCTTCATCAGCATGAGAAATGGTTCGGTAAAAGCGTCCCGGTGGTTTATTCTCCCTACGATGTGATCCCCCGCCGCAGCACCGACTTTTTCCGGATGGATTTCGCGGAAAACGACAAAAAGGGCAAAAAGAAATCGAAAAGTCGATCGATCTGAATAAAAAAAAGAGGAAATGAAACATGTGTGTATGGAGTGCTTATACCGGCAGTAAACCCGCGGCGCCGGAGTTGTGGGGATCACTGAAGAAAATCGAAGGCATCTGGGCCGGTTACTATACCGGGATCGTCACCGGATCCGAAGGAAAACTCCATATGGGAAAGGTCCTCGGCAACACCCGCGTCTGGCAGGAAAACTACGACCTTTCCGCCTTTCCCGGCACCTTTGGTCTGATCCACAGCCGGACCAACAGCGGCGGCGACCGTCGCAGAAGCCATCCTTACATGAGTTGTTCCGGCAAGGTCGCCGTCATTTCCCAGGGGTGTTCGGGTATTTTCCCCGATCGTTCGGCCGAGGTGGTCAAATTGGGAAATGAGCTGCTCATGGCCGGAAAGACCTTTGACAGCGCCCTTTCCACGCCCCTGAAGCCGACCTCTCCGGTCCTTGCCGACGGAATCTGCGTGGCCCCCTCGGAAATCGAGGCCAATGCCGTGGAGTGCTGGTATGAAAAACTCGGCGATCCCATGGCGGCCATAGCAAAAGTTTTCTCGGATACCAATAACGAAAGCGCCTCCTGCATCATTTTCGCCGACCGTCCGGGCGTCATTGGCTTCGCCAACAGCAACCAGCGCATGGTTTATCAGACGACCCGCGAGGGCGTTTACCTTTCCATCTCGACCATCGGTCTTCCCGGCGGCTTCGGGATGGAACTGCCCTGCAACTGCGTGGGACTGATAACGCCCGATGAACTGAAACTGGAAAAACTGGGCGACCGTTATGAGACGGAAACCTTTCTTCCCGGTGGAATGATCAAGGCGGCGTTGGCGTATATCAGGGACAATCCGGGATGTCTTCTTCCCCATGTGGCCGACTTCGCGCTGAAGCCGCTCTTCCCCGCCGCCACGCTCAACTACCGGGTGGGCGCCGCCTATCGGGTATTGGAGACGTTGCTCGCCGAAGGTCTGGTGAAACTGGTTCCGGAAGAAAAGACCGGAAGCGCCGGCGCGCCGGGTACTGTGTTCAGAATTTATGCGGAAGAACGGTAATTTTTTGAAATAGAAAAGCAAAAAGGAGTTTATGATGAAAAGATATAAAATCGCAATTATCGGATGCGGAGCCCGCAGCATTGTTTATGCAGAAAGTCTGACACAGTCGAATGAAATTGAGCTTGTAGCCTGTGCCGATCCGAATCGCGATCAATTGCGGACGATGCTTGGCTATACAGAAGTCAAAGAAGAAAATCTGCATATCTACGATGATTGGAAAGCTCTTTATGATCAGGAAAAAGCTCTTGATGGCGTTATAATCAATACCCCGAATTATCTTCACCATCAGCCTGCGGAAGCGTTCATCCGGAAAGGGATCCCCGTGGCATTGGAAAAACCCATTTCCACCACCATGAAGGATTCCGAAAAGATTCTGAATGCAGTCCAGGAAAACCATTCCCAGTTTCTGCTTGGCTTTGTTTTACGTTCGACACCGTTTTATTCGAAGATCCGTGAAATCCTGGATTCCGGCAGAATCGGTTCCGTCATCTCCATTCAGGCGGATGAATTGGTGAGTCCGGGGATCTCCTCGGTGATTTCCCGTTCCCCCTGGCGCAGATTTACCGCCAAATCCGGAGGCACCATGTTGGAAAAATGCAGTCATGACATGGATTTGCTGAATTGGTTTGCCGGTGGACGTCCGGTCGCCGTAAATTCCTTTGGCGGTTCGCTGTTGTTCCGGCCCAATCCCAGTCTCCCCCGGAAATGTGCCGATTGCACACTGAAGAAATCCTGTCTCTACTATAAAAAACCTCCGTTCAATGCTGCGGCCGGAGATTCCACACTCCAGAAATCACTGCCGGACGAAATGACTCGCTGCATTTACAATATCGATAAGGATGTTGCCGATAATCAAGTCGTTTCCATTCTGTATTCCAATGGAGTGCTTGCCAATTTCACGTTGGCATTCAATTGCCACGGAGAACGTTCCGGACGTAATATTCATATCGTCGGATCGAAGGGAAGACTTTGGGGCAACATTGACGAGAACCGGATCGGGGTTTGTGAGAATTTATCCGGAAAAGCGGACTATATTGAAATTCACGCAGTCGCAACCGGCCACCACGGAGGAGACCGGAAACATGCATTGACTCTGCTGAAAATGATGCAGGACCGTTCTTTCTATCCGGATCAGGATGCCTATGCCGGGTATGTCAGCAATGCACTTTGCATCGCTTCAGACCTTTCAGCCGCGGAAGCCCGCCAGATTCATTTCGAATACGATTCCAATGGGTTTATCTCTTTCCGGTGACGCACCCTGAACCAGATAGCAGGAGGAACACTTACAGAAAACGAAGTTTTACAGAAACCATGAAACCATATGAATTCAAGATAAAGGAGGAGCAAATGAGCTTTAACTCAAAACAGCATCACATGATCGGCCGTTGTAACTGTCAGTTCACACTTATAGAACTTCTCGTCGTGATCGCCATCATCGCGATTCTGGCGGGACTGTTGCTGCCTGCACTGAATTCTGCCCGGGAACGGGCTCGCGCCAGCGACTGTTCCGGCAGATTGAGGCAAATCATGTATCAGATGAAGCAATATTCCGATGATTACAATGAATGGGTGCTCCCCAGTTCGCTTTACTATACGCTCGAAACCAACGTCACCGGATGCACTACCAATTCCTATAAATCGAAACAGAATTCCTACAACTGGGTTCTCTGGTATCTGGGGTACTGTAAAAAAGATGAGCCGGGTTCCAAAAAAACTCAAACCTCAATTTTCGTCTGCCCGGTCCCGCTGGGCAAAGGTGTTAAGAAAGTTAATTCTCTGTTATACGAGAGTTGGGTTTACGGGGTTTCTTTACCGTGGAGTTTTAAAAAACGGAGCGGCGACAAAACCCTGTGGAAACAGAGCCAGGTAAGAAACGCCTCCACCACCTTATATGTCTCCGACAGTCGGAACAAGACAGACAACACAATATCCAATTATCAGGTTCATTATATGGCAGATCAGGGTAATGGCGTATTCGGCTGGCATCAGCAGGTCGCCAATGTTCTTTTCTTCGACGGTCATGTCGGAGCGGAAAAAGCCGCTACGCCGTTGTATACTGGTTTTTATGTAAGGTCTCCATACAGTGATCCGGATTCGGGGTGCTGGTGGCCGGATAAATAATTTACGAACAGAACAGCGAAAGGAATCGAATCATGACAGCCCAATGCAAACTGTTTTTCTTGTCCGGACTGTTGGCGGCGGTCCTGTCGGCGGAAGAAGTCCTGCCCAACCGGGATTTTGCCAAACAGGTCAACGGCGTCCCCGTGGGTTGGGATTTCCAGCAATTGAAGAAAAAGATCGTGCAGTATGAGGTGATCCCCGCCGGAGATGCCGGACCCGCCGCAGTGAAGATCACCGTTCCGAACAAGGATACGCAAGGATTCCTGACTTTTCGCATGCGGAAGAATTATCAGGCGGGGACGAAGGTCACGCTTTCCGGCGAATACCGGACCGAAAATACGGAGGTTGGAAAAGACAGCATCGTGCTGGTCAATCTGATTGGCCGCCATGATCTCAAAAGCAGCACTCAGCCGAAATACTGGCTCAATACCATGCTGAAACCTTCCGAAAAATGGACGAAATTCACCAACTCCGGCCGGATCAAATATCCGGTCCAGTCAATTCAGATGAACGCCGGAATGTCCAAGATCAAAGGGTCCATCTATTTGCGCAACCTGTCGCTGGACATCGTGGAACCATCCAACGAACCCGACCCCAAGGCGGAATGGGTGTGGCGTGAAGCCGAAGATATCGACACTTGCCGTCCGGTCAGAACGCCCGGCCCCATGCAGGACAAGGAATATTATTCCGGCAGGGGAGTAATCTTTTCCAACCCTCACAAAGGAAACATCGACTGGACATTTCGGATTCCGGAAGTCACCGACCCGGAAACACTTTTTTCCAAGCCGCGCACCTGGTATCTCTGGGCCCGGATTTACGGGTATCTGGAATCCCCGCGGATCATGATTTACCTGAATGACCGCTATCTGACCTTTGTCAATACTCCCGCCAATGAGATTACCGATAAAAACGGGAAATATGTTGCCGACGGCAAATTCATCTGGGTGCTCTGCGGTCAGTTCACCACCATCGGCGGCATGCAGAAAATTTCTTTCCGTCCCAAAGGCCGGATGGGATTGGACGCATGGCTCCTGACCACTGATGAAAACTATTCCCCGGTCCAATTCGAAGCGAAGAAAATGAAGCAGGTCCGGGTCCCGGACATCGTCATGTCCAATATGATCCAGGTGGAAAATAAGTATGAGGGTATTTCCGACAGGATCACGCTGCCGCTCACATTCCGGATCGGCGGCAAAAAGCTGCAAATCCCAGGCGACAAGAAACCGGCAGTCTTCCATTTTTCGCTTCCCGCCGATATCGAGGTAAAAGGAATGAGCTCACACTGGGCGGGCGAAAACTGGAACACGCCCGAACGCTGGGGTACAAAATACCTGACTTGGAAGCAGACCGGCTCCCGAACCGTGAAAGGGCAGAAGATCAACGATTATGAAGCATACCTCTATTATCTGTCCGGCAATCAGTATATGGTTTTTCTGCGGGCTGACTCCAAAGGATTCCGTTCGCGGAAAGAATCCGTCTGCGAATACTGGCTGGAAAACAACGGGGAAAAACAGTCAAAGGAAACCATCGCGCTCAAACATATTGTCATCCAGCCGGCAAAACCTTTCAAGAGAATCATGATCGGGCCGGATTATGCACCTCTCAGGATGCTGTATTACTCCTATCCGGAGTTGACGGTCAATCTGAAATCCTGCGGGATGAATTATATCGGGTTCTGGGGCGATCCGTGGACCTGGGGCAATTGGTTCGACACTTTCCGGAATCAGCTTCACCGGGAGGGGATCCATATCTCCGCCGTTGTGAGGCAGTACACCGGGGCGAAGAAGCAGCACCAAGCGATCGGGCTTGACGGAAAGCCCGTAAAATCAAGACATAAAATCCTGACCCTGGCGATGACCGAAAAGGATGCCCCCATTGCCGAAACGCTGGAAAGGACAAAACTTTGCGCCGCGACCGGTGTAAGTGTGTGTTTCGACGATGAAATGACCAACGCCTTGTGGGACACGATCGACTATTCTCCGGCGATGAAAAAACTTTTCCGCGAATGGCTGGCGGAAAACCGCAAGGGTATCGCTTACAAGGACCCTGAACAGATCGTCCGCGACCGTCTGAAGGAACCGGAAATATATCGGCATTGGGTCGATTTCAAATGTTCCCGGATCGCCTACTGGTATTCGCTTTACCGCAAGGCGTTCGATGAGGGCGTGAAACTGGCCAAAGGGAAATATCCGGAAACCATGAAACCCCAGTTGTTCACCTGTGTACAGGGACGGTTGCTCGGACGCGACGGCAAACCATGTACAGCCGAGGTGATGAAGGAAGCCGGATTTCTGGATTACCGCCTTCTGGGCAGATACTGCGATGTCATCGAAATGATGTCCTACACCTACGGCGACGGAGTCGGCAAGAGCTTCATTCCAGGCGACAAGATGGAGATGTATAACGCTTATACCGGCAAAAACAACACCGCTGTAATCCTGCTGTCGGGCGGCTACGGAACGGAAACCACTCCGGAAAACAAAGTCATGCTGAAATATCAGGTGTGGGAATCTCTGATGCAGAAGCCGAAGATCATCACTTTTTATGCCGGGGCGACTTTGTTCAATGCACCGACGCTCGCGCCCGTGGTGGAGGCTGTCCGCATCGCGCAGCCATACGAAGATTTCTTCGTGGACGGAACCAGTTACAAAGAAATGAAAGCCGGTTCTCCGCGGGTTCGTCTGAAAGCGCTGAAATTGGGCGGAAAAATCCTGCTTTATGCGGCAAATTACAACAATATCACGGGACCGGTGGAGACAGTGAACTTTCCGACTGTGCCGAAATCAGTTAAAGACTGTAGCACAGGGAAAACGATCTCGGTCAACGATAAAGGATTTTCCTTTGATTTCAAAGCATCCCGCGGCAAATTATTCTTAGTGGAGCTGTGAAGATGTGCCGCCTTACGGGAGTTTCCGGAATATCGAACGCTTCGGCACGCTGACGCTGGCGAAGTGAACCGCTCAATTTCAAGCGCCGTTTCCGGAAAATGACTAGCCGGAGCGGACGGCAGACTCACACGCCTTCGCGGTTCGGGTCCCAGATGTATTTGTGAATCTGCAGATTCAGCCGGGCGGGCGCATGGTCGCGCAGCATCCACTGCACCAGCTCGGCGCCGGGAAGCGCCCCGTAAACCGGACTGAACAGAATGTTCGGCGTTTGTTCCGCAAGACGATATTGCGAAATTTTTTCCAGTGCGAAACGGTAATCGCGTTCATCCGAGAGCACGAATTTCACCTCGTCCTGCGGCCGCAGCGAACTGAAATTCGGGAGATACATCCGGGCGTCCTCGCCGCTGGAAGGGGTTTTCCAGTCGACGATGCGGATCACTTCCGGGGGCAGGGGACTCAGATCGCGCGAGCCGTTGGTTTCGATCATGACCGTGCGGCCGTTTCGGAGCAGTCCGTTCGCGAGTTCGCAGACGCCCTCGGACTGAAGCATGGGTTCGCCGCCGGTGATTTCCGCCAAATTCAGCCCGGAACGGACGGTCTGTTCGATTAAATCCTCTACATCGATTTCCCGACTGTTCTGCAAGGTCTGCGCCCGTTTGGTGTCGCAGTAGGAACAGCGGAGATTGCATTGCGCCAGCCGGATGAAAAAGCAGGGGATGCCCGCCCGGGTGGATTCGCCCTGGATGCTGGCGAAAGTTTCGTAAATTTTCAGGTTCATGGTTATTCGCTTTCCCGGACTGCGCGCGAGGGTGCATCGTATTCGCTTTCGATGACGATTTCCCATAAAAGCAGTCCTTTTTTGAGTTTGTAAAATGCGCCGCGCGTTTCGCCTCCGGCATACCGGATCGCGGTGTCGAACACCCAGACTTCCTTTTCGCTGACCGGCAGCACGATCCCCGCGTAATAATAGAATGCGCCGTGCTTGAAGGACCTGTAGCGGCCTTTTTCGAACGGGAGCGGGAAATTCGGATATTCTTCGGTCGGATCGAGCTCGGGAATGCGGGCGCGGGGCCGGAGATGATCACGGTATTTTTCATCGGCACCGTTGACCGGATAGCAGAAGCGGTATTTTTCTTTTGCCCGGACGCCGTCGGGCAGACGCAGGTCGAACAGTTTTTTCAGCACGACGGAGGAAACCGCATTGCAGTCCGAGGCGGAGAGACGAAAAAGGTTGGTCCATGCCATCGGGATCAGTTCGGAAGACAGACGCATGTCCGCGAGCTGGTTTTCTTCGTCGAATTCGAACGAGACGCGGGTATCCCAGGAGGATTTGCCGTCGTAAGTGACGCGCAAGGGGAGAAAAGAATAGATGAACCTCCGGCGTTCGCGGGGCAGTTTGATGATCTTTTTGAGGGAAAAGTCCCATGATCTGAATTCGCATCCGGGGCGGAGCAGGCGGAAGCGTTCTTCGCGCCAGGCTTGTTCGGGTGCGGGATAACGGTTGAGGTCTTCCCAGCGGATTTCACCCGTGTCGATTTTCTGCATGACCGAATGGTGAAGCCGGCGTTCTTTCGGATCGGAGGGATAAATACCGGATTCCCGCGCCGTAACGGTCGGGACCGTCAAAGCCGGTCCGGCTTTTTTCGGCTGAATCCGAATGCAGCCGGCCGCGAGCAGAAAAACGGGCAGAAATATGAAAAAAAGTTTCATGCTGAAATCTCCATTGAGCACGGATGTAAGGTATCACGAAAATGGAAAAATGCAAACGGGCGGTGCGAAAACTCGTTTTTTTGCGCGAAAAAAGCAGTTTCCCGATTGCATTTGAAGCGAATGTCGGGTACATTGTGGGCGGTTCCGGGAAAACCGGGACTCATCACAGAAAAGAAAGAGTGGTTTCAAGATGGATTTTTCAGCTTTTTATCAGGTCCCCGCCACGTTCGAGGCGGACGGATTTCAAAGTATGATTCCGGGCGTGAAAGCGGTTTTTCTGGCCGGACCGGAATATCAGGGGAAAACGACGCGCGTTTTTGCATGGTACGGCGTGCCGGAAACGACCGCGTCGGATGTCAAAGTTCCCGGCATCGTACTGGTGCACGGCGGCTGCGGCACGGCGTTCGTCGAGTGGGTGAAATTGTGGAACGACCGCGGATTCGCGGCGATTGCGATCGACATGTTCGGCGGTCTGCCGGCCAGAGACGGTTCGTACTGCACGAAAAATCCGCCGGAACGGCATGAGTTTTCGGGTCCGGCCCCGGAGAAAATATACGACGAGGTCGATTTGCCGCCCGAGGAACAGTGGCCGTATCACGCGATGGCGGCAATCATTTCCGCGGGAAGTTTTCTGGCCTTGCTGCCGAATGTGGACGCGGGCAGGATCGGTCTGACCGGAATTTCCTGGGGCGGTTATGCGGTCGCGCTCGCCGCCGGATACGATGACCGTTTCCGGTTCGTGATGCCAGTTTACGGCTGCGGCGGGTTCGAGACCGGGCTCAAGCTCGTTCCGGACGACGCTTCCGCGAAGAAAGTGCGGAAGTTCGCCGCTTTGTGGGACCCGAACAACACGCTGAAACAGGCGAAAATGCCGATGCTGTGGGTCAGCGGCGCCAATGATCCGTGGTTCGATGTGTTCAACTGGAACCGGACGGCCGGAATCCCGATGCGTTCCAGCCGCGCGCTGCAGCCGACGATGGCGCACGGCCAAACCCCCGGCGCGAATCCGCCCGAGCTGGAAGCATTCGCCCGGACCGTGCTGGCGGGCAAGGAATTTCCGGGTTTCGTCAAGCTCAAATACAATGCGGACACCGTTCAGCTCGGCGCCAAATGGCAGTCCGCGGTGAAAATCGCCAAGGCGGAAATCGCCTGGACCCGTGCGTCCGGCTGCTGGAACGACTGTCTTTTCCGTACGGCTCCGGCCCGGTTGAACCGGGAAAACGACACGGTGGTCGGAGATCTGCCGTCCGACTGGACCGCCGCCTATCTCATCCTGACCGATGAAGCCGGGTTGATTTACACCTCGGAAGTGATGTTCAGCGAATAATCGGGAGTAAGCGATGGATTTTCTGCTGCTGACGAGTACCAAAAATCCGAAGATCAAACACGCCTGTTCCCTGCGGGAACGCCGGGAACGGGACCGGGAAGGGGTGACGCTGCTGGAAGGCTACCGGGAACTTTCCCGGGCGCATCTGCTGGGCATCCCGATCCGGGAATGTTTTTTTGCACCGGAGCTTTTCCTGGGCGAGAATGAATATCCGCTGCTGGAGGAGCTGAAGCGATCCGGGGCGGAAGTCTGGCAGACTACGCCCGAAATCCTGACCAAACTCGCTTACCGCGACCGTCCGGAAGGACTGATCGCCATCGCCGCAATGCAGAAAAAGGGTCTGGAATCCATCCCGGTGAAACCCAACGGACTGTATCTGGTGGCGGAGACCATCGAAAAGCCCGGCAATCTGGGCTCGATCCTGCGCAGCGCGGACGCGGTCAACGCCACGGGCGTGATCGTCTGCAACCGTCAGACGGATATTTTCAACCCGAACGTGATCCGGGCGAGCACGGGCGCGATTTTTTCCGTGCCGCTGGCGGAGACCAGTTCGGAGGAAGCGGTGGCGTGGCTGCGGAAAAACGGCATCCGATCGCTGGCCGCGACGCCGCATACCGACAAAATCTACACCGAAACCGATATGACCGGTCCGATCGCGATCGTGGTCGGAGCCGAGCAGTACGGTCTGTCGGATTACTGGATGAACGAAGCGGACCTGCAGGTGGTGATCCCGATGCTGGGCAAAATGGATTCGCTCAACGTGGCGACCGCCGCGACGCTGCTTTTATATGAGGCGGCGCGTCAGCGCAACTGGAAATCCTGACGGGAAATTGCTTGTTTTTTCGGCATTGTGCGTTATATTATCCGATCATCAAGAACAACCAGACAACGAAGGAGACGGGATTCATGGGAAAGACCACCGCACAAAAAATATTCGCAGCACATTTGATCGACACTCCGGCGGAGGGGGTCTATGTGCTTTCCCTCGACCGTGTGTTCTGCCACGAGATCACTACGCCGATTGCCATTAACGACCTGGTCGCCAAAGGCAAGGACCGGGTTTTCGACGCTTCCAAAATCAAAGCGGTGATCGACCACGTGTCGCCGGCCAAGGATTCCAAAACCGCCGAGCAGGGCAAGACTCTCCGCGAATGGGCGCACCGGCAGGGCATCAAAGATTTCTTCGACATCGGCGCGAACGGCGTCTGCCACGCGATCTTTCCGGAAAAAGGTTTCGTCCGTCCCGGATTCACGGTCATCATGGGCGATTCGCACACTTGCACGCACGGCGCGTTCGGCGCGTTCGCCGCGGGCGTCGGCACTACCGATCTCGAGGTCGGCATTCTGAAAGGCGTCTGCACCATGCGTTCGCCGGAAACGATCAAGATCAATGTGACCGGAAAACTGCGCGAAGGGGTCTATGCCAAGGACCTGATCCTGAGTATCATCAAACAGCTGACCGTGAACGGCGCGACCGACAAGGTGATCGAGTTCGCCGGACCGGCGGTGAGTGCGCTGGGCATGGACGGCCGCATGACGCTCAGCAACATGTCGGTCGAGGCCGGCGCGACCTGCGGTATCTGTTATCCGGATATGACCACGGTCGATTACCTGTGGGAGTTCATCAAGGACGAATTCCCCTCGAAGGAAGCCGCGCTCAAGGAATACTCCAAATGGCTGCCGGACGCCGATGCGCAGTATGCACAGGTGATCGAGTTCGACGCCTCCGCGGTGGAACCGGTGGTGACGGTCAACTACAAGCCCGATCAGGTGAAAACCGTGCGGGAAATGGAAGGCACCAAGGTCAATCAGGTCTATATCGGTTCGTGCACCAACGGCCGGATTGAAGATTTGCGCGTGGCCGCCTCGATTCTGAAAGGGAAGAAGATCAGTCCTGAACTGCGGGCGATCGTTTCTCCGGCGACGCCGAAAATCTTTTCGCAGGCGCTGGACGAGGGGATCATCAAAATCTTCATGGATGCCGGGTTCTGCGTGACCAATCCGACCTGCGGCGCGTGTCTGGGCATGAGCAACGGCATCCTGGCCAAAGGCGAATCCTGCGCCTCGACCAGCAACCGCAATTTCAACGGACGCATGGGCAAAGGCGGCATGGTCCATCTGATGAGTCCCGCGACTGCCGCGGCGACCGCCGTCGCCGGCTTCATCACCAATTCCCCGCTGTTCAAAGGTTGAGAGGAGCTTATTATGAAAAATTTCAGTGGTAAAATTCTGTTTCTGGACCGTTCCGACATCAATACCGACGAGATCATTCCCGCCAAATATCTGACCGAATCGACCAAAGAGGCGCTGACCCCGTACTGTCTGGAAGACCTGGTGCTGCCGGGTTTCGACCCGAAAAAGGACATCGCGGGCAAGAGCGTCATCATCACCCGCGCGAACTTCGGCTGCGGTTCCTCCCGCGAGCATGCGCCGTGGGTGCTGGAATACAACAACATCAATCTGGTGATCGCGGTCAATTTTGCGCGCATCTTCCGCCAGAACATGTTCAACTGCGGTCTGATGGCGGTTTCTCTCTCCGAGGAAACGATCGACGAGATTTTCAGAACTTTCGCCGGGACCGAGGCCGAATGCACCACGGATATGGAGAAGTTCACCTTTACCATTTCCAACGGCAAAACCACGAAAGTCTACCCGTTCACGGTCGGCGCGTTCGATCTCGAACTGGTCAAGGCCGGCGGCTGGGTGGATTACGCCGACGGCAAATACTGATCCGATTTACAGATTCTCGAATTTCTCGATCGACTGGAAGGCGCGTTCGAGCGCTTCCTCCAGACCGGGAATCTTTTTTTCTTCTTCCTCGACCAGCTGATATTTCGCGGCGACCGCAGGCGAGGGCGGGGCGAAGACCGTACAGCTGTCCGGCTGGGGTTCGATCGAAAGTTCGTAGGTGCCGATCTTCATGGCTCGGTCGATGCTTTCGAGCTTGTCCATGCCCGCGAGCGGACGGATCATCAGCATGGTGGTGACGTCGTTGATGACGGAGAGGTTGATGATGGTCTGGCTGGCGACCTGACCGATGGACTCGCCGGTGACGATGGCGTGGAACTTGTGAAAGTGGCACAGCGTGGTGGCGATCCGCATCATCATGCGGCGGTAGAGCACCGTGCGGTATTTCGGATTGCAGTTGTCCCGGATCAGTTTCTGGATTTCCGAGAGGTTGCAGGCGAACAGGCGGCCATGACGCTGAAACCGGTTCAGGTGCGCGGCGATCCGTTTGACTTTCTCCAGCGATTCCATCGGCGTGTAGGGGAAACTGTGGAAGGTGAGGAAATCCACGTGACAGCCCCGTTTCATAGTCATGTGACACGCCACGGGCGAATCGATGCCGCCGGACAGCAGGGCCAGCACGTCGGAATTGGTGCCGACCGGCAATCCGCCGGGCCCGCGGAAGGTTTCGTAGAAGATCAGCGCGACTTGTTCCCGCACTTCGATGCCGATCGTGAATTCGGGATGATCGAGATCGAGTTTGATCCGGTCGCCGAAGATGTCATGCAGCCGCGAGGCCATTTCGATCTCGATCTGCTGGGAGATGAACGGATAAGCCTTGTTGCTCCGCCGGGCGCGGGTGCGGAAACGCAGCACGGAGACGCTTTCCAGGCGTTTCGCAATGGCTTCCCGCGCGCTGGCGACCGCGGTCGCGAAGAGCGTTTCCGGCGCCGGGTCGCATTCCGCCACGGGTGAGAACGATTCCAGCCCGAAGGAACGCGAAAGCACGTCTTTGACCTGTTCGAGTTCGGTTTCGGTAAATTCGGCGCCGCCGCGTTTGCGCAGGAAAATCCGTCCCCGAATCCGCTGCAGCGTGATGTCCCTGAGCCCGTCATATTCCGCGAGCGTCTGAATGTTGCAGATGAGTTTGTTTTCGAACATGGACCGGTTGTGGCCCTTGGTCGCGATCTCGTGATAGCGGCAGACAATACATTTATACATAAGCACCCGTTTCCTTCCGATACGAATATTCATTCGCTGCGGTAAGATACCATAAACCGGGGAAAATTCAATTCGCGGAGACAAGTTTTCCGGAAAAAGAGAGCGGATGATTTTTCGAAACTCGATGAAAACCCGACTGGATTTTTCACCGGAACGGTGATATTTTACGGGACAAACGGAAAGGGATTCATTATCATGCGGCGGTTCCGCTGGAAAAACTGGTGTCTGACGGCAGTCTGGATTCTGCTGCTGCCGATCCTGGCGATCGGGACGGAAAACCGGCTGCGGATCGTCCAGACCACCGATCTGCACGGTTCGGTCGATCACGGCCGTCTCGCCCGGACCGGCACCCTGATCGAACGCGAGGTCCGCGATGCCGGACGGGACCATATTCTGTGGATAGACTGCGGCGACCTGATTCAGGGAAGCTACGCCATGACTTTCGATAACGGACGGAAAGCGATGATCCGTTTCCTCAATCACTTTGCCTGCGACGTTTTTGTGCCGGGGAATCATGATTTCGAATTCGGATCGGCGGTCCTGCTGCCGCTGCTCCGTTCGTTCCGCGGGACGGTGCTCGGATTGAATCTGGTCTGGCCGGAGGCTCCGGTCAAACCGTGGAAGATGTTCCGGCGCGGCGACATGAATGTCGCGGTGATCGGCATTGCTTATCCGGGGCTGGAACGGATGTTCATTCCGCCGGTGCTGGGACCGGTCCGGACTTCGGACGTCCGGGCGCAGCTGGCCCGCGTGATGCCCGAAGTGATGCGCGCCCGGCCCGATCTGATCGTGCTGGCGCTTCATGCCGGGGAGCATCACCGGTTCGAATCGGGGATTCAGCTGTATGATCTGCTCCGGAGTTATCCGCAGATCGATCTGGTGGTTTGCGGACATTCCCATCAGTCGGAGGCCGGGAAGCCGGCCGGCGATTCCGTCTGGCTGATGCAGGCCCCGCCGCTCGGAGGCGGAATCGCGGTCGCGGACGTGATGTATGATCCGGACAAACTCCGCGTGACCTCCCTGAAGACACGTCTGGTCCGGGCCGACGGCGTGCCGGAACAGACGGAAATCCGCGCGCTGCTGGACCCGGTCAACCGCAGTTCCCGGCAGCTCGGGCGAGTGCGGATATGCTCGATTCCCTGTGAGCTTCGGGCACCGGAAAAAAACGAATCCGCCTCCGCGCTGTCCTCGCTGTGCGGCCGGGCGATTGCCGCGGCAACCGGGGCGGAAGTGGTTTTCTACGGCATCGGCAGCCGTTACCGTCAGGCGGCCGGACCGCTGAACCGTTTTCAGCTCTATCTCCTGCTGCCGTACAACGACTATGCCGTCACCGTGGAGCTCACGGCCGATGAAATCCGCCGGATTCTGGAAGAACAGCTTTCCCTGCGGCGGAAAAACGGCTCGTATCAGGCGCCGTACGGCTTGCGGTTTACTGCGGCTCGACGCAATTTGTGCGGTATAACGCTGGAATCGACCGGACGGCCGCTCGAACCGGGGCGCACCTGCCGCTGTGCGTTCAGTTCCTACATCTTTGCCGGCAGCGGCCGCTGTCCGGTCCTGCACTCGATCGTGAAATCGAAATCCGCGCAATACGATTCCCGGCCGGTCCGGGAGCGGGTTCTGGAATATCTGCAGAAAAATGATCCGGCCGCCGGCGGAATGCAGTCCGGCGGACCATTACCACGAAAGAAGGAGAATCATCATGACCGATAAACGGTGTTCGCTCCGCTGGCTGCTGCCGGTCCTGACCGGTCTGCTGCTTTGCGGCTGTGCCGGCAGCGGGGAATTGACGCAGCGGGACCGGTTGACCCCGGACGAGGAAAAACGGCTGGTCGAACAGATACGGGATTACCTGGTCCGGTCAAAACAATTCAAGCTGAGTTCCGCCGAGCGGGAGCTGATCCGGACCCGGCCGCCGGTGCTGCATATAGCTTACGAAGGACACAAAACCGGCTGGATTTCCGTGCGCTGGGCCCTGCCCAATTACCGGATACTGCTGCTGCAGCGGAGCGGGTATCTGCTTTCCTTCCGTCCGTCCGAATGGGTGGTGCGGATCATTACCGATCAGGCCAGCGGCAAGATTCCCAAACATTTCTTCGGCGCCCACGGGGAAGATATTTCCCTGCCGCCGGATTGAGATCGCTCCGCAGTACAGAAAAAAACCGTTCCGACGCATGGCCGGAACGGTTTTTCGTTTCTCCGACAGTTACTTCGCAGCGGGAGCCGGAGCATCAGCCTTTTCCGGGGCTTTTTCGGGAGCCGGAGCGTCAGGTTTTCCCTGATCCGGTTTTTTGCCTTTCATGGGTCTGCGCGGCTTGCCGTCTTTACCGAATCTGGGCGGTCTGCCGTCTTTACCGAACTTGTGCGGCTTGCCGGGTTTTTTGCCTCTGAAATGTTCTTTCGGCGGACGGACTTCATCGACCGGTGCTCCGTTGACAGCTTCACCCTCGGCTTCTTCTACACAGAGATAACTTTCCTCGCATTCGGGGAAAAATATCTTGTAGGCGCCCATGCCGAAATGGTAGAGGGCGATGGCGATGATCGAGGTCAGCAGCGCGATCGCGAAGGTGCGCAGATCGTTGCTTTTCTGTTTTTCCTTTTCCTCCGGTACTTCGGGTTTGGTTTTCGGTGCAGCGGGTTTTTCTTCCATTTTTTCCTCCTTGGTTGAATGGTATCTTTCCGGAATATACACTCCGGCCCGGCGATTTCAAGCTGACATTCAGCTTTTTGCAAAAAACATCTTGATTTTTCGGATTCCGCATGTATATTAGCAGTTCCCAAAAATTCGGAATGAACAGTGAATCCCGTGAAAACCGGGAACTGTCCCGCAACTGTGAATGCGCAAAAGGGCGCGCATGAGTCAGAGCCTGGCATTCCGAATGAAAAATCAACCTTTACAACTTGTGCGAAAGACACAGAGAGGTGCAAAATGAAAAAACGTTTGTCGACATCCGTCGAACCCGCCCGAACCATCCACTTTAACTTGCTGCGCCGCAACTGGTTCACTCTGATCGAACTCCTCGTGGTGATCGCGATCATTGCGATTCTGGCCGGTATGCTGCTGCCCGCGCTGAATGCCGCCCGCGTGAAAGCCAAATCCATGTCCTGTGTTTCCAACTTGAAACAGATCGGACTGGCCAACAATTCCTATGCGGATGATAATAATGATTGGTTTTGCCGCTATCTGAATCCCAACGATCCCGGTGCATCCGGTAAAAGTCTGCCCGGCGATTACTGGTTCGGCAGTTCAGCCGATGGAACAGTATTCGATATGACGACCAGTCCGATGCTTGGTCAGTATTACGGCAATACGCCCAAAGCGCTGATCTGTCCGGCGGAACGGCTGGTGAAGACCTATAACAACGGCGGGCACACCTACACCGACGATGTGACCAAAGTCGCCAGCGGCGCCGGAGGTTATGGATATATGGGACAGTGGTTCGGTGATTATGACCGGGATGGGAAATCGATCAAGCGGGGAATGACTTTATCGACATCCGGAACGATCCTCTTTGGCGACTGCGCCCGTTCCAAAATGGGCAAGAACTCATATAATCCTTATCGCACCTTGTCCCTGCTTTATCCCCGGACCGAGCCCGGAGCCGCAAGAAACAACAATGCGAACAAGGGAACTACCCATTTCCGGCATGCCAATCTGGCCAATATCTCCTGGGTGGACGGTCATGTTTCTCCGGAACCGGTCGGCGAATTGTGCGATGATGATGTGGCCAAGGCCGCCAAGATCGGCTTCACCGGCAGTCCGGACAAGGACCCGTATCTTCCGAATGCAAAATATATTACCGATTGACGACGGCAGGGACAAGATGGAATCATCCGGCTGGCGCAAAAAACGGAGCACGATGGGATACCCTGCCGCGCCCGTCGCCTCGCCGGATGCGGTCTGGAAAGAAGCTGCCTCGGCTCCGTTCGCCGGGAATGCGCTGATCCTCTATATTCATTTCCCGTTCTGCCGGAGCCGCTGTTCGTTCTGTCCGTTTTATTCGGGCGGGGGGACGGCGGCGGAACGGCATGACTATGTGGAACTGTTGAAAAGAGAACTTTCCGATGCGGAAGGTTCTTTTTTGTCTTTCCCGGTCAACACGGTTTATTTCGGCGGCGGCACGCCCAGCGATCTGACTCCGGACGAGCTTTCCGGACTGCTGGAAATCCTGCACCGCAAGTTCACGCTGGCGAACGACTGCGAGATCACGCTCGAATCCCGGATCGACGGCCTTACCGACGAGCTGATCGACGCCGCTCTCGCGGGCGGGGTCAACCGTTTTTCGCTGGGCGTGCAGACCTTCGATACGGAACTTCGGCGGAAACTCGGCCGGGTGTCGGACCGGGAAACCGTCCTGAGCACCATCGAACGGCTGACCGCCCGCAATCAGGCGTCGGTTGCGGCCGATCTGCTCTACGGTCTGCCGGGTCAGACGCCGGAAATGATGCTGGCCGATCTGGATACGGTTCTGCATGAAACGGCGCTTTCGGGACTCTCGTTTTACCGTTTGCGGATGCATGAAAAGCTGGAGCTGGCGCAGACCGTGAAAGCGGGCGGACTGCCGGCGGTCCCGGACGAGACGGCGTGTTTCGAACTGCATCGTCTGGCGGAAACGTATCTGGAAGCGGCGGGAGCGAAACGGCTTTCCGTAAAGCATTTCGCTTTTTCTCCGCGGGAACGGAATCTGCATAACGAGATTTCGGCATACAAGGGCGCGTGTCTGCCGTTCGGCGCGGGTGCGGGCGGACGTCTGGGCAATTACCGTTTCAAACTCTGTCCGGACCGTCCGGCGTATGCGGCGAAGGTGCTGGCCGGCATCAAACCGATCGAAAATGCGGGCGAGTTTCCGCCGGATTATCCGCTGGGCGCGAAGATTTCCCTGCAGCTTTACCGCCGCATGGCCTTGAACGTGGCCGAACTGGAACCGGTTATCCCCGAACCATTGCGTCCGTCGGTGATGTCCGGTCTGATGTCCGCGCTGGACGAACAGTTGCGGCAAGGTTTTTTCGAAATCGGAAATCCGGAGCATGCCGCCGGCGTTTCCCCCTTGTATCAATTAACCGCAAAAGGACGTTTCAATTATGCCGCCGTCGGTTCGGATTTGCTGGAAGCGGCGGCGTCCGCATGGAATGGAGTGCAGTGAAATGAAAATCGTATGGTCGGCCGTGCTGCTGTCCGCGGCCGTTTTTACCGGGTCGGCGCAGGTCGTGTCCGAGACCGCTGATAAAATCGTCTATCGTCAGGAGAACCGTCAGGAAGTGACGCTGAAAAAACATCCGAAACGCACGGTCGTGGGCTACGGTTCGATTGCGAAAGTATGGGACCTGGCGGGCGGTACCGCAGTCGGAGTGCCGAAACTGCGGGAAAAAGACGCTTTGCCCCCGAGTATGAAAAATCTTCCGCAGATCGGTCTGCCGACGGTGCCGAATCCGGAAAAGATCGCGCTGGTGAATCCCGATCTGGTGCTGCTGAGCTCCAAACTGGAACGGCATTATGCGACAGCCTCTCTGCTGCGCCAGTCCGGGGTGGATGCGGTCTGCGTGACTTACAACAATTACCGCGATTTCAACGATCTGCTGGATTTTTTCTGCCGGTTGAACGGAAAAACGCTCAAAGAGGTCCCCGCGGCGGCGAAAGTGACCGCGGACGTGGCGGCGGTCTGTGCGAGCGTAAAAGACTTGAAGGCTCCGCGCTGTGCGATCGTTTTCGCCTCGGCCGCCGGTTTTTCGCTGGAATCGGACCGCACCAATACCGGCCTGATGGTGAAAATGCTCGGCGCGGAAAACATCCTGAAGCAGTCCTCGCGGCTCCGGATAAGTTTCAGTTACGAACAGCTGCTGCTGGATGATCCGGAGGTGATGTTGGTGGTTATGATGGGTTCGCACGAGATGCTGAGGGAAAAATTTCGGCGGGATTTCACGAGTCAGGCGGCCTGGAAGGAACTCAAAGCGGCGAAATCCGGCCGGGTGCATTTCCTGCCGACGGAACTTTTTCTGTATCTGCCGGGTCCGGACTATCCGGCGGCGTTCCGGCACTTGAAAAAACTGCTTTATCCGGAGCAAGGGAAATGAAGTTTCGCCTCATGCTGCGCTCGATTCCGGGCCGGTTTTCCGTATTGCTGGTGCTGCTGATTCTGCTGGCAGGAAGCATGCTTCTGAGCCTGTCGCTGGGGGCGCTGAAACTTTCCCCGGCGGAAATTCTGGAAATCCTGTGGACCCGTCCGGGCGGCATTCACTATCAGATTTTGTACAACATTCGTCTGCCGCGGATTTTCTGCGGCGCGCTGGTGGGAGCGGGGCTGGCGGTGTCGGGCGCGATCCTGCAGGGTGTGATGCGCAATCCGCTGGCGGCGCCGGGAATCATCGGCGTGTCGTCCGGGGGCGGTCTGGCGGGCATTCTGGTGATGCTGGCGCTGCCGCAGTTCAGCGTTCTGCTGGTGCCGGCCGCATTTGCCGGAGCGTTTCTGACCGCGTTGCTGGTTTATGTGCTGGCATGGAAACAGGGCGTCAGTCCGGTCCGGCTGATTCTGGCGGGCGTGGCGGTGGCGGCGATGCTGGGCGCGGTCAGCAGCGCGATTCTGCTCTTCAATGCGGAAAAAGCCGGCGGCGTGCTGGATTTCACGATCGGTTCGCTGACGGCGCGGAGCTGGAAACATCTGCAGCTTTCCGCCTGGTATCTGCTGACGGGTCTGGCCGCGGCTTTTCTGTTCAGTGAAAAACTCAACGTGCTGGCGCTCGGTGACGAAGTGGCCCGCGGTCTGGGGCTTCACGTCGAGCGCGTGCGTTTTTTCTTCATCGCAGCGGCGGCTCTGCTGGCGGCGGCCTCGGTGAGCATTGCCGGACTGCTCGGATTCGCCGGTCTGATCGCGCCGCACATCGTGCGGATGTTCATCGGTTCGGACAATCGTTTTCTGCTGCCGGGTTCGGCACTGTTCGGCGCGTTTCTGGTGACGATGTGCGACACGGCGGGGCGGCTGGCGATTCAGCCGTCGGAACTTCCGGCCGGCATCATCATGGCATTGCTGGGCCCGCCGTTTTTCCTGTGGCTGCTGAGGGGGTACCGCTATGAAGCTTGAAGTAAAAGGTCTCCGCGGCGGCTACGGCGGAAAGCCGGTGCTGGACGGCATCGATCTTGCGGTCGAACCCGGAACGGTGGCGACTTTGCTCGGACCGAACGGCTGCGGAAAATCGACTTTGCTCAAAATGATCGGCCGTATTCTGATGCCGGAGAGCGGTTCCATTCTTCTGGACGGTAAAGCCGTCGGACAATACGACACGGCGGAACTGGCGCGGAAAATGGCGATCCTGCCCCAGCTGCATCATGCGCCCGGCGATCTTACCGTGGAGGAGCTGACCGCATTCGGAAGATTCCCGCACAAGAAAGGCCGTCCCGGCCTGAACGCGCACGACCGCGAAATGATCGGCGACGCTTTGCGCCGGACCCGGATGGACCATCTGCGGCACCGTCCGGTGGGGACCCTTTCCGGCGGCGAGCGGCAGCGGGCGTGGATCGCCATGACGCTGGCGCAGGAACCGGAGATACTGCTGCTGGACGAGCCGACCACCTTTCTGGATGTCTGCTGTCAATTCGAGATTGCCGAACTGATCTGCGGCCTGAACCGCGAACGCGGCATCACCGTGCTGATGATTCTGCACGATCTGAATCTGGCGGCGCGCTGCTCCGATCAGCTCGTCCTGCTCAAGGACAAGCGCGTTTTCCGTGCCGGTGCGCCTCCCGAGGTCCTGACCGTTCCGAACCTGCGCGAGGCGTTCGGAATCGAAGCGAAGATCATTCCAAACGAAACGGGCGTTCCTTACTGCATCGCCGTGGGGTCCGTCCGGGGAGAAACTCAATGAAAATACTGATCGTCTACACCAGCCGGGAAAGCGGCAACACGAAAAAACTGGCCGAAGCGCTGGCCGCTCATTTCGGAACCGAATGCGAACTTTACTCCGCCGCCGAAGCGCCGGCGCCGGACCGCTATGACTTCATCGCGCTCGGTTTCGGCGTCTATCACAATTTTCCCGACTGCATCATGATCGACTATATGCGCAAATGCCGGAATAAGGATGTCGGACTGTTCATGACGCTCGGCATGTGGCCGGATTCGGTTTACGCCTACAACTGTTTCGGCCGCGCCGAAGGGCTGATGCCGACCTGCCGCGTCCGGGTCAAGTTCGCCTGTCAGGGAGCCTACACGCCCGAATATCTCGAAAAGCTCAAGAACCGTCCGCCGACTTCTCCCCACGCCTGGACTCCCGAACGCGCGGAACGGATTATGGAGGCGATGAAGCATCCGGATGCCGACGATCTGAAAACCGTCTGCGAAAAATTCGAGACGGCGGTCGGCAAACTGCGGGAAAAATCTTCCCCCGCGGAAAAATCCGCCGCCCGGACGGCCATACTCTGCGCGTTTTTCGGCAGCACGGTCGCTTCCGCCCTGAAAGCCTATGACGAAATCGAAAACGCGGTCCGGAAAAAATATCCCGAAATCCCGCTGTTCCGTGCCTACACTTCCGGCATGGTCCGGCGCAAACGCGGCAACGACGTCCCGTCCGCGGCGGCCCGGCTGCAGGAACTTTTCCTGGCCGGCTATGACACGGTTCACATTCTGGCCGGCTATCTTACGCCCGGAGAGGAATATCACAAGCTCAAACAGACCGCTTCGGTCTTTTCCCAGCGGATGAATGTGACCGTGACGCGGCCGCCGCTGAGCGATCCGGCCCGTCTGCGGAAATTCCTGCCGGCGGTGCTGAAAGCCGTTCCGGCGGAGCCCGGCAAAGTGTTGTTCATGGGACACGGCAACTCCGACGGCCGGTCCGCGTTCGCCTACATGGCCGCGGCGGCGGAACTCGAAAAACTGAATCCGGAAATCTCGCTGGCTTGCGTGGAAGGCGAACCCGGCCCCGAAGCTGTGTTTGCCCGGTTCCGTTCCGAAGGGGTGCACCTGATCCCGTTCATGCTGGTCGCGGGCGATCATGCGTTGAACGATCTGGCGGGCGAGGGGCCCGATTCGTGGAAATCGCAACTGGAAAAACGTTCCTGCCAGTGTCGCTGCACGCTTCACGGTCTCGGAGAAATTCCCGAAGTCGCGGCCTGTTTCGCAGACTCCCTGCCGGGGGAAAACTGAAAACGGTGCAAGCATGATCGAACATGGCGGCAACCTCGAAAAATACGCGGCACTCACCGGGTGCGCTCCGGAGGAGATTCTGGATTTCAGCATCAATCTGAATCCGGACGGTCCGCCGGAAGGGTTGTTTCCGGTCTGTTTCCGGGCGCTGGATGAAATCGGTCCGTATCCAGAACCGCACGGCGAACATTTGAGTCTCCTCGCGGGGGAAAAATGGGGCATCGCACCGGAAAGAATCCTGTTCGGAAACGGCTCCGGCGAACTGCTCAACCTGTTCATCCGCGCCTCGGACGCGCCCCGTGCGGCGATCGTGACGCCCGGCTATCTGGAATATGCGGCGAACTGCCGTCAAGCGGGTATTCCCGTTGCGGAATTTCCGCTGAAGGAGGAAGATGATTTTATCCTGAAACTGTCGGAACTGGATGCGTTTCTGCGTCCGCGCGATCTCGTTGTCCTCGGCAATCCGGACAATCCGACGGGGGGAACGGTCCCCGCGCGGGAACTGTTCGACTTCATTCAGGCGCATCCGGCACAGACGTTTCTTGTCGACGAGGCGTTTGCCGATTTTACCGGGGAGACTCTGCTGAAATATCCTTTGCCCGAACATGCGGCGGTGCTGCGTTCCATGACCAAATTTTACGCGGTCGCGGGTCTGCGGCTGGGATATATTGCCGCCTCGGCGGAAAAGATTGCCGGACTGCGCGAACTGCAGGTGCCGTGGAGCATCGGGATCGTGGCACAGCGGGCGGCGGAATTTCTGCTCGGTCTGCCGGAAAAAACCGGTCATACCGCCGAACTGCGCGAAGAACTCGGTTCGGAATTGAGTGCAATGGGCCTGAAAGTCTTTCCCTCCGCGGCGAATTATCTGCTGGTGAAGACGCCGCGTCCGCTGTTCCGGGAATTGCTGCAGGAAAAAATCGCCGTGCGCGACTGTTCCAATTATCCGGGTCTGAACGACCGTTTCATCCGGATCGGTCTGCGGCGTCGGGAGGACAATCTGAAACTCGTTTCCGCGCTTCGCCGGATACTGAAACTTTCCGCGCCGAATCTGAAGCTGCCGAAAAAGAAACCCGCGCTGATGATCCAGGGCACGTGCTCCAACGCGGGGAAAAGCGTGTTGTGCGCGGCTTTCTGCCGGATTCTGCTGCAGGACGGCTTTGCGGCGGCGCCGTTCAAGGCGCAGAACATGTCGCTCAATTCCGCGGTGACGCCGGACGGCGGCGAGATCGGCCGTGCGCAGGCTCTGCAGGCGGAGGCGTGCCGGATCGATCCGGACGTGCGCATGAATCCGATTCTGCTCAAGCCGAACAGCGAGCTGGGCAGTCAGGTGATTCTGCTGGGCAGACCGATCGGCAATTTCAAGGTGCGCGATTATTTCGCCCGGAAAAAGGAACTCTGGAGCGAGGTGAAGCGCGCCTATGATTCGCTTTCCGCCCAATATGACTGCATGGTGCTGGAAGGCGCGGGCAGTCCGGGTGAAGTCAACCTCAAAAATACCGATGTGGTCAATATGCGCATGGCGCAGCATGCCGCTGCACCGGTTCTGCTGGCCGGAGACATCGACCGGGGCGGGGTGTATGCTTCGTTCATCGGCACTTGGGCGACGTTCGAACCGTGGGAACGCGAACTGCTTTACGGGTTCGTCGTCAATAAATTCCGCGGCGATTCCTCTTTGCTGTCGGACGCGCATGATTATGTCCGGCGCATGACCGGCAGAGGGGTGGAAGCCGTATTCGATTTTCTGCCCGACCTGGGTCTGCCCGAGGAGGATTCCATGGGATTCGCGCTGGCTCCGAAAGCGGAAAAACGCGCCGATGCGCTCGACATCGCGGTAATCCGGCTCGGACATATCGCCAATTTCACCGATCTGGCTCCGCTGGATATCGAACCGGATGTGCAGCTGCGCGAGGTCGGGAATGCAGATGAACTCGGCACGCCGGACGCGGTCATCCTGCCCGGCAGCAAGGGCGTGGCCGACGATCTGGCGCGGATGAAGCGGAGCGGTCTCTTCGATGCGCTGAAAAACACCCCGGCGTTTCTGATCGGCATCTGCGGCGGACTGCAGATGCTCGGCGAAAAAGTGCTCGACCCCGAGGGAATCGAATCGGAAAATCCCGAGGTCGAAGGGTTGAAAAAACTGCCGCTGATCACCGTGATGAACCGGAAAAAGACTTTGAAGCACACTTCGGCCGTGACGCATTCGGGTCTGTCCGTGCAAGGTTACGAGATTCATCACGGGGAAACGTCCTGCTCGAACGGGAACGGCCTTTCGGTCATGTATTCCGCCGACGGACGCGAGATCGGTTACGAGGCGGACGGCCTGCTGGCGACCTACCTGCACGGCATTTTCGACGACGATGCGTTCCGTCGGCATTTTCTGAACTTGCTCCGCCGCCGGAAGGGTCTGCCGGAGCTGAATACGCATGCGGAGTATGGATTCGAACCTGCGCTGAATCGTCTGGCCGATCACGTGCGGAGCCGCATCGATCTGAAAAAACTCTACCGGAAAATGGGATTGGGATAATCATGGAAACGGAAAAAGGTCTGCTTTACAATTTCACCGGAAACGGCAAGGGAAAAACGTCCGCCGCGCTGGGCGTGGTGCTTCGTGCGCTGGGACGCGGCTGGAAGGTCGCCGTGCTTCAATTCATGAAGGGCGGCCGCGAAACGGGCGAAAGACTGTTTTTTCAGCAGTATTTTCCTCAAATTCTTTTCGAGGGCTGCGGACTGGGCCGCACCTGCCGTCCCGGCGATCATGCCGCGGCCGCCCGCGAAGGCTGGAAAAAGGCCGCGGACCTGCTGAGGAATTTCGACGGCGAACTGCTGGTGCTGGACGAACTCAACGTGGCGCTGGCGCATCAATATCTGGATTTGTCCGAGGTGGTCGAGACACTGAAAAACCGTCGTCCGGAACTGAATGTGATCGTGACCGGCCGCAACTCGCCGCCGGAATTGCGCGCGGTTTCCGATCTGGTTTCGGACATCGCCGCTGAAAAACACCCCTATCAGCAGGGCGTTCCCGCCCGGAAAGGACTGGATTACTGATGAATTTTACAACCATACTCTGGGACCTTCCCGGCAGCGGGATCGAACAGGAAAGTTTCCGCCGTATCGATGCGGAAGCCGCCCCCGAAAAAAAAGCGAAATTCACGCCGGAACAGTGGCATGTGGCGCGGCGTCTGGTCCATACCGGGGCGGATTTCGCCATTCTGGATATTCTGGAAATGACCCCCGATGCGGTGTCCGCCGGCCTTGCCGCCCTGCATCGCGGCTGCGGCATTTACACGGATTCAAACATGATCAAAGCGGGTCTTTCCGTGCCGAAACTGCAGAAATTCAATCCCGCCTACACGCGCGATTCGATCCTCTGTCCGGTGGCCGATCCCGACGTGGCCGAATATGCCAAAGTGCACGGCATTACCCGTGCATTGGCGGCGGTCGAACTGCATCGGGATTTTTTCCAAGACGCGATCTTCCTCTGCGGCAATGCGCCGCTCGCGCTGGCGGGCGTGGCGAAACTTTATGCCGAGCAGGGAATCCGCCCCGCGCTGATCGTCGGCATGCCGGTCGGGTTCGTCAACGTGGTCGAGTCCAAAAAACTGCTGGACGAGGTGCGTGTGCCGTGGATTCGGCTGAACGGACGCCGCGGCGGCAGTCCCTTTGCGGTGGCGACTCTGCACGGCATCATGGAGAATGAATTGTCATGAAGCGTCCGGCGGGCACTTTGCGGGAAGGCTACACCACCGGCAGCGCGGTGAGCGCGGCGGCGGTGGCGGCGTTCCGGCAGTGTGCCGACCCCGTGGAACTGCTGCTTCCCGGCGGCGGCAGGCTGACCGTTCCGGTGAAACGTCAATCCGGGACTTCCGCCGTGGTGGTCAAGGACGGCGGCGACGATCCCGACGTGACCACCGGCATGGAGCTGATCGTGGAAGTCACCCCGTTCGAGGGCGTTCCGGAAAGTTCGGATTATGAGGAAAGCGAAGGAGAACTTGCGCTCGTCATTCGCGGAGGGGAGGGGATCGGTCTCGTGACGCGGCCCGGTCTGGCGGTCCCGGTCGGCAAATCCGCGATCAATCCCATGCCGCGCCGGATGCTGCTGCGGAATCTGCTGGCCGCCGGCTGCCGCGGCCGCCGTCTGGTCCGGATTTCCGCGCCGGAGGGCGCCGAACGGGCGAAGCAGACCTTGAACCCCACGCTCGGAATTGTCGGCGGTATTTCCATTCTCGGCAGCAGCGGAATCGTGCATCCGTATTCCAATGCCGCCTATGCCGCCACGATCGCTCTGCAGGTTCGCAGCCTCGCGGCCGAGGGGGTGAAACGTCTTGCCGTTACCACCGGCAGCCGTTCCGAAGCGGCGGTGAAACGCGATTTTCCCGATCTGGCGGAAAACGCCGTGATCCGGATCGGCGATTTCATCCATCATTCGCTGACCTGCGCGGCGAAAAACGGTCTGGCCGAGGTCATTGTCGCGTGCATGTCGGGCAAACTGTTCAAATATGCCTGCGGCGAACGCAATACGCATGCGCATCAAAGCAAACTCACGCCGGCGCGGCTGCGCGAGTTCGGCATCGAACTGCCGGGTGTGGAGCTGGAAAAGGTCGACACCATGGGCGAACTTGCGGCGCATCTTTCTCCGGAAGATTACCATGCCGTGCTGGTAAAACTCCATCCGCTGGCCTCCCGGCAGCTGCAGAAATGGGCAGGCAAAGTGCGGATCGCGCTTGTGCTGTATGATGACACGGGAAGGCGGCTGCTCGGTCCCTGACCGCGGGGAATGGCGGAATCATCGTTTCCCAGCTGTCGTGCGGTTTCATTCTGGAAATCCATATTCTGTAAAAATTTTACCGGACTGGAAAAATCCTAAAAAAATATCATTTGATCATGATTCATGCTTGCATTTCATTTGAATGACGTGTAAATTAACAAATGAAGCAGTTTTATTTGCATATAGAACATAAGAGCATAATGAACGGATGTTATGCGAATGTCGTTTGATTCAAAACGATTAAAAAGAAAGGAGTGTTATCGAAAAATATTTTGTTCATCGATCAGCGAGCTGATCAAAAAACATCATTTTCGATTGATGAAAAAGTGTTTTGACACTGAAATCCAACCACAAAACAAGGAGAAAACATGAAACATTCAGAAAAACTGATCCTTCTTCCTGCCTGCGCCGGATTGGTTGCAATGCTGTCCGCTTGCGCCTGCTGGAAGCCGATCGACGAAAATTGCTCCATCCCCAATCACTGCGTCAAGACCCAGGTCACCCCGGGTGCGGTCGCATTCAATCAGGTAGCGATCCTGCCGACTTTGGAGGCTTATCGTCCGTCTTTCACGGCCGGGACCAAGCGCGTTCAGGCTGTCGGGAACGGCAAGACTGTTGAAGCCGCCCTTCAGAATGCGGTTGCCAAGGTCTGCATCGAAAACGATTGCGATATGCTGTCTGCGGCCAAAGCGATCGTCGTTCGCACCTCGCATCCCCGCTGGTTCTTCTTCCACTATGACACTTATCAGGTGAAACTGTCCGGTCTGCCGCTGACCATGACCTCGATGGTCAAGGAAAAGGTTGCTCCGCTTCCCCCGGCTCCTCCGGCCTGCAAGTGCGAGACCCTGAGCAAAGCCGACATCAAAGCGATTTTCGCCGAAATGATCAAGGCGATGCCGAAGCCGCAGCCCGTCTGCAAGCCGGCTCTGATTCATCTGAAGGACATTCGTCTGAGCATGACCGCGGGTGCTGACTCGGATTCTCCGGTTGCCGTGAAGCTTCCGCCCTGCATCGGAAAGTAATCAGCAATACAGGTTATCCCGGCATGATCAACCGGTTCGGCCGGTTTCATGCCGGAAGCCTGTCAACAGAAAGCTCCAGCCTGAAATGAAGAAACAGATTTTCATATTGGCAGTGATTCTGGTCGGGGTAGTTTCTCTATTTACCCTTTCTTCCTGCGCCCAGGAAGAATCCGAAACATCTATCATGTATTATAACCTGCTGGATGCCAATGGCCGTCAGGTGAATGTCTCTGCAAATGTCACACAGGAATCCGCTGACCCGAAAAAATAAGCAAAAAAGAGACCAGGAATATCCATAGAAAGGTACCAGTCATGCGTCTGCCATTGAAATCGTTTGAACATTCATTTTATATCGCAGTTTTGTCGGCGGTTGTTCTGCTTTCCGCATCCTGCCGGCATGAAACTCTGGTGCTGCGTGAACAGGCTGCGCCGATTCCGGAGAAAGACCGGATTGTCAGCACTTTTGACGCTCAGTACGATCCGTCGTCGGCTTCTCTGGTCTTCTTCAACCGAAACTGGACGCAGAGCGAGGAAAAAGTCAATCGGACCGGGATGGGATATGTGAGTCAGGGAACTTACGGCTCCCCCTGTACCGATTTCTGGATGGAATATTCACTCTGGAACGCCAAACCCAGAAGACATCTTATGGTCCTGGCTATCCCGCCGTTGATGGTTTATCCCGTCATCGACACGGTCTTCCTTGCCGGATGCATGGTCTGTGACTGCTGCATCTTCCCGTTCGTATGGCTCGAACGGCAGAATTCCTCCGAGCCGCTGATCCTGCCCGAATCCCAATCGGCTCAGGACAAAAAAATCATTTCTGAACTTCGAATCGACCGATATTTGATTTACCGTGAATTCGAAGAAAAGCATACCGAAAAAAGATTGGTCTCCACTCCGGTTGAGGTTAATGATTCCGGAGTTCGCAAAACCTTTATGACGGATTCCCGGGGGTCCATCAAGGTTTCCCGTATGATTCCCTGCCTTTTCCCGATTCGCAACATCGGTTTTAATCCGGCGAACAACACCAGCAGCAAAAACGTTCAGTTCAGCACGTATCATTTCCTGACTCCCGAACAGCAGAAACTGTGGAGCGATATCCGGCAGAAAGATACTGCCGTCAAGCAAAAACTGGAAGCCTGGGAAAAACTTCGTCCCCTCAGCGAACCGAAATATTATGAGCGGGTCAAGAACAATATACAGCACAATTTCTTCTGACCGTAGACTTTCACGGCGGTGCGGCTGCCGCACCGCTTTATCTTTTGTCATTATACTTTCTGTTTCCCCGCTTGATCGTGGATCGTCTTTGTGTCGGATTTTCGGGATGGACTTGAAAAACCGCCGGATCATGCTATAATAACAAGGCTTCAGTTTTCCGCGTATTCATGGGAGATTTGAGGATTTCCCGGTTGCGCCGATTCGTTCCGGTTTTACCGGACCTCAAGGTCGAACAGTGTGAGGAGTTGTCTTATGAGCATTGTCAAGAATTATCTTGAAAAAGCCTCCGGCATTCTGGAGCAGATCAGCCGGGATGGCGAATCCCTGAACCGCGCAGCCGAGGTAATCGCTCAGGGATATTTGAGCGGCAGGACCATTTACGTTTTCGGCTGTACCCACTCGGCGATTCTGGCGGAAGATGTGTTTTACCGTGCCGGTGCGCCCGCGTTCTGGCGTCCTTTGTGGGGACCGGGGATGAGCATTGCCACGACCCCGGGTTTTCTCACCAGCGCCGTGGAGCACAGCGAAGAAGTCGGCCGCGCGGTGATCGAGTGTTCGCAGATGCAGGCGGGGGATGTGCTGGTCGTTCTTTCCACTTCCGGGAAAAACGGTGCTCCGGTGGCCGTGGCCGAGACCGCGCTGAAGCGCGGCGCGAAATTGATTATCGTCACGTCATCCAGCTATAAAGATCAAAAAGGAAATCACCGTACGATCGCCAATTTGCGGCATTTCGAAAACGAGGCGGTCATCATCGACAATCATGTGCCTTGCGGCGATGCCTCCATCACGGTGGCGAATTGCGCGATGGGACCGCTTTCCACCATCGCCGGTTCGTTTATCATGCACAGTATTTCCGCTCTGGCGATTGAAAAAATCGCCGCGGCCGGACACACTCCGCCGGTTTTCCTGAGCTCCAATGCACCGGGCGGTCTGGCTCATAATGAAAAATTGCTGGCGGACCAGAGATTCCGTGATGCCTTTCTGCTGCCGTAAGGGGAAATCATGAATATCATTGCCGTCGACATCGGCACCAGCCGCATCAAGACCGCCTGTTTCGATGAAACCGGGCGGATGTCCCGGCTGCTCAGTCAGCGTCTCGACCGCGCGGCTTCGCCGGAGATTCAGGATGCGGAGCAGTGGTTCGATGCGTCTGCCTTGCTGCTGAAACAGCTGACCGCCGATCCTTCCGTTTCTCCGGATGCGGTCGTGCTGACCGGGAATATGCACGCTCTGCTGGGGATCGATGCCGGTGGAAAGCCCGTCGCACCGGCGGTCCTCTGGAGCGACAACTCCGCGCAAGCCGAATCCGACGGGCTGAATGACCGTTACGGCAGGACTTTGCCGGAAAGATTCGGCAATCGTTCCATTCCGGTTTTCTCCCTGCCGAAAATCCTCCGAATGAAACGGCTTTCCCCTGATTTATACCGGCGCACCGCGACTTTTATGCAGAGCAAAGACTACATCGCCTTCCGGCTGACCGGCAATCGCGTCACCGAACCCACCGATGCCTCCGGCGTGCTGGGAATGGACCTGTGTACCCATTCATGGGCAAAGGATTTTTTCGACGACTTGCAGATCGATTCCGCCAAACTCCCGGCAATCGTGCCTTCGGCTTCGGTTTGCGGTCATGTGACCGGCGAAGCGGCTGTCCGGACCGGCTTGCCGCAAGGTATTCCGGTGATTGCCGGCACCGGCGATCTGGCCAGTGCCGCAGTCGGCAGTTCCGTCGATCCCGAGACCGTTTCGCTGACGCTGGGTACGGCGGGCCAGCTGCTCGCCGCAGGGAAAAAAGGCGCGGGCAGCAAACTGGCCGGACAGCTTTTCATTTTTGCTCACGCCGATCCGGAACAGGAGCTGTATCTGGGGTCGGTTCCTTCCGGCGGTTTTTCCTTCGAATGGCTGGCCGGTCTGCATAACATTTCCGTGCCGGACTTTTTCGAACTGGCCGACCGGGTCCCCTTGTCGGAGAATCTTCCGATATTCATGCCGTATATTTTGGGGAAAGGCGCACCGTCGATGGATTACACCCCCTGCGGCGCCTGGCGGAATCTTCGCGCCGCTCATACGCTGGCGCATCTGTGCCGCGGCGCGGTCTTCGGGACCCTGTGTCCGCTGCGGCAATGCGCCGATCTGCTGGAAAAAGTTTCGGGCCGACGCGCGAATCTGATTCTACAGGCGCTTGCCTGCCGAGAGAAAGCGGTCCGGGAGACGACCTGTGCGCTGTTCGGTCAGCGGAAATTCATCCCGGAAAATTCCGAAGCCTCGCTGCTGGGCGCGGCGATGGTCGGCGCCGTGGCGTTCAAATTGTATCCCGACCTGGGTGCGGCTGCGGCGGTCATGGTCAAAAAAAGGCAGATTTCTGTTCCCGCGAATCCTGTTGCGCAATCTCTGTTCGAACGTTTCCTTGCCTTCGCGGAGTAAGTTTTCGGTAATGGTACCCGGCGCGGGACTCGAACCCGCAGAACGCAGATTTTAAGTCTGCTGCGTGTGCCATTTCGCCAGCCGGGCAGAATAAAATCGGATTTGATGGATAAAAACGGAATCTTTAAAATAAAATGGCTCCGGCAGCTGGATTCGAACCAGCGACCAAGTGGTTAACAGCCACCTACTCTACCGCTGAGCTATGCCGGAGCGTATCAATGAGACTTACTATACACTGACTTTTTCTTTTTTCAAGCCGGTTTTTCGGTTTTTTTGCAAAAACTTTTCCGCGTCCGCCGGACCTGACCGGATTTCACCGTCTTCAGTACACAAAAAACCCCGGCGGACCGGGGTTTCACTGCCGTCAGCGATGACGCTGGGTGCGGCGTTTCTTTTCGCTGGGCTTTTCAAAGTGTCTCCGGTTACGGAGTTCTTTGAGCGTGCCTTCTTTGTCCAGCTTCTTTTTGAGACGGCGCAGAGCTCTGTCGACCGGTTCGCCTTTTTTCAGACGCACTTCCGTTGCTTCCATGATGATTCACCCCCTCTCCCAACCATAAGTTGTTTTCATATTCTGTATTCTCATTCGTTGTTCGCGTAGCCCGCTTCGTCCTGCAGTAGTTCCCGCAGCTTGGTCAGGGCCTGATTCTGAATCTGGCGGACCCGTTCGCGGGTCCGGCCGATGGTCTGACTGACTTCTTCGAGCGTCTTCGGCCGGTTGCCGTCGAGACCGAAACGCATCTTCAGGATCATCCGTTCGCGTTCATCGAGTTCGCTGAGGAGGTCCACCAGACGGCTGACCGATTCGATGTCGCTCAAAATCCGGTCGGGCGTCTGGGCGCCGCGGTCGGGAATGATGTCCTGAAATTCGCCGTCCTCGCCCTGCTGGATCGGATCGTGCAGCGAGAAAGTGCGCAGATCGGCCAGACGCAGACCGGCGACCGTTCTTTCGCTGAAATCCAGGTCCTTGGCGATTTCGGCATCGGTCGGTTCTCGGCCGAGTTTTTCGGTCAGCTTGGTGCGGATGGATTTGATCTTGTTGATCTTGCCGGCGGACTGCACGGGGATGCGGATGATCCGGCTCTGATTCGCCAGCGCCCGCCGCATGGACTGCTTGATCCACCACGCCGCGTAGGAACTGAATTTCGCGCCTTTGGCCGGATCGAATTTTTCCACCGCGCGCATCAGACCGATGTTGCCTTCGGAGATCAGGTCGAGCAGCGGCAATCCCAGACCTTTGAAGTCGTGGGCGATCTTCACCACCAGACGCAGGTTCGCCTTGATCAAAGTCTTGCGCGCTTCATCGTGTTCCGAGTTGTCGAAACCGTGAATCTTCGCCGCCAGATCGACTTCCTGTTCCTTGGAGACCAGCGAGATCTGTCCGATCTCGTTCATATAGGTCTTCATGGTGTCATTTTTGGTGATGCCGGCTTTGAGCAGATTGTCCTCTTTTTTGTCCTCATCGTCCGCATCAAGCGCTTCATCCGCCAGTTCGGCATTTTCGTCCAGCGCTTCTTTGGCTTCCTCTTCTTCGGCTTCCAGCTTTCCCGGATTCTTTTTGCCGGAGTTTTTGCTTTTTGCTTTCGATTTTTTTTCTGCTGCGGACGCCGTTTCCTGCGGGGTTTTCTTTTCGACGGTTTTCTGAGACTTGACCTGATCTTTTTTCGCTTTTACTGTCGTTTCAGCTTTTTCCGTTTTCGCCGGAGCGGGCTTCTTTGCCGGTTCGGCTTTTTTCACCGGAGCAGTTTTTTTAGCGGATTCGGCCTTTTTGACCGGAGCGGGCTTCTTAGCGGGCTCGTTTTTTTTAGCCGGCGCAGATTTTTTAGCGGGCTCGGCCTTTTGGACCGACGCGGCTTTTTTTACCGGAGCAGGTTTCTTGGCGGGCTCGGCTTTTTTAGCCGCGGGTTTCTTAGCGGGCTCGGCTTTTTTAGCCGGAGCAGATTTTTTGACCGGAACGGGCTTCTTCGCAAGCTCGGCCTTTTTAACCGGAGCAGCTTTTTTCACGGGAGCGGCCTTTTTGACCGGAGCAAGCTTCTTAATGGGCTCGGCTTTTTTAGCCGGAGCAGATTTCTTAGCGGGCTCAGCCTTTTTCACCGGAACAACTTTCTTTACGGACGTTACATTTTTGACCGGAGCAGGTTTCTTAGCGAGTTCGGCTTTTTTAGCCGGAACGGACTTCTTAGCAGGCTCGGCCTTTTTCGCCGGAGCAGATTTCTTAGCGAGTTCGGCTTTTTTGACCGGAGCAGCTTTTTTCACGGGAGCGGCCTTTTTGACCGGAGCAGGCTTCTTAGCGGGCTCGGCCTTTTTCGCCGGAGCAGCTTTCTTTGGCGGCTCGGCCTTTTTGACCGGAGCGGCTTTTTTAGCCGGAGCAGGCTTCTTAGCGGGCTCGGCCTTTTTCACCGGAGCGGCTTTTTTAGCCGGAGCGGGTTTCTTGTCTGCGGCTGTTTTTTTGCCTGCAGCCGAAACCGGCACCGCTTTCTTGACAGTCTGTGCCTTTTTGGCTGCAGAGGAGGCGTTTGTTTTCAAAACGTTCTTTTTTGCGGGAACCTTCGAAGCCTTCATGATTTCAGGAACCTCCTTGATATTTGTCTTTCCGCCATTGACTTTTTATTTTTTTGCTATATTGTAACGCTTCATGCCCGACAGGAAAAAACTGTGTTTCGGTCATGACGCAGTCTATTCTCCGGCAAATAGTTTAATATAACATGAAATGGCGGTTAGTCAAGTGAAAAAAGCTCCCGGATATCAGAAATTTTTGAGAAATTGGCTGGAAACGGTGAAGTTTCCCTGTCGCGGCATCGGTTCGGTGGATGAAAGTGCGGCGCCGCTGCTGATGCTGGCGCTGGCACAGACGGACCCTGCCGCGCGCTGGGTGCTGGAAGTTCCGGGATTCGCGCTGGGGGAAAAGGTCGCTGGGGAGATTCGGCAGTGGTCGGAGTGTCTGGAATTGTCCGACCCGGATGTTCTGCTGCTGCCGGACGGAATCAGCGGCGGGAAGAAGCTGCTGGAATCGGAAATTCCCCGTGCGGGAGTGCTGGACCGCGTGCTGAACGCTCCTCCGCGGATTCTGATCGTTTCGGCCGCGGCCGAACTTTCGCCTGCGCCTGACCCGGAACGGATGCGGCAATCGGAACTGACGCTGCGGACCGGGATGACTCTGCCTCCGGAAAAGCTGGCGGAAATTCTGACGAAGATGGATTACGATGACGAACAGGAAGTGGTCCAGAAGGGCGAATTCGCCCGGCGGGGCGGTTTGATGGACGTGTTTTCCCCGGCGGCATCGGCTCCGGCCCGGATTGAGTTTTTCGGCGACGAGATCGAGTCCATCCGGTTGTTTTCGGAAGTCACGCAGCTTTCCACGGGGGAAGTCGGGGAATATAAACTGATTCTGCGGTCCGGGGCAGGGGAATCCTCGGGACAGGATTGCGATTTCGCCGCCTATATCCGGAATTATGCGCCGCGGATTGTGACGCTGTTTCCTTCGGAATGTGAAGGCGTGCTGAAACGGTTCGGGTCGGAAGTCATGCAGAAAAACTGGCGGGAACTGCGGCAGGAACCGGGCTGGAAGGATGCCGTTCTGCTGCTGGATGAAGTCGAGAGTTCGGCCTGGCCGGAGATGGAGAAAACGGTTTCGCCACTTTTCCCCTCTGCCCGGCATATCCTGGAAATGGTGCCGGAGGGAGCCGAGGAAAATCTTTCCGATCTGGTCCGCAAAATCAGTTCCAGTCTGATCCGGCAGCTGTCCGACGAACACTACCGTATCCTGATCGCAGGCCGGCGCGACGGCGATCTGAAACTGCTGGAACAATGGCTGGAAGAAGAAAAGCTGTCCGGACTGCCCGGACTGCAGATCGGAACGCTGGCGATTCCGCGCGGCATTTTCCTGCCGGGCGAGAAAATCGCGCTGTTTTCGGAATATGAACTGTATTCATCGCCGCGGCGGCTTTCCTCGGTCAACCGGAAAAATCAGCCGGAGAAACCGGATGCGGCGTTTCAGAAAGCCGTGGTGCGCGATGCGATCGATGAAACCCTTTCCTCCGATCTTGAGGAGGGGGATTATGCGGTGCATGTGAATTACGGGATCTGCATTTTCCAGGGGCTGCATCTGGTCACGGAAAAATCCTGCACTTACGAGGCGATCAAGCTGGAATTCGACGATGAGAAAACCATGCTGGTGCCGATCTGGCAGGCACATTGCGTTTCCCGCTATATCGGTTCCCGGAAGGGCGCGGTGAAACTGAGCCGGATCGGCAGCGCCCGCTGGAACCGGATCAAGTCCGATGCGGCTCAATCGGTGCGGACCCTGGCGCTGGATATGCTCCGCATGCATGCCATCCGCTGCCGGGCTGCGGGGACGTCGTTCCCGGCTGACGATCTGGCGCAGCACCTGTTCGAGCAGTCGTTTCCGTTCACCGAAACGCCCGACCAGCTCCGGGCTGCGGAGGAGATCAAACACGATATGGAAGCGTCGCGTCCGATGGACCGTCTGCTCTGCGGCGATGTCGGCTACGGCAAGACGGAGGTCGCCATGCGGGCGGTGTTCAAATGCGTGATGGCGGGCCGTCAGGCGGCGGTGCTGGTTCCGACCACCGTGCTGGCCCAGCAGCATTACTACAATTTTCTGGAACGTTTTGCCGAATACCCGGTCATCATCGAGACCCTGAGCCGGTTCCGGACCAAAGCCCGGCAGCGGGAGATTGTGGAACGGCTGAAAGCCGGGAAGGTCGATATCGTAATCGGGACGCACCGGCTGCTGCAGAACGACGTGGAGTTCCGTAATCTGGGGCTGGTAGTGGTCGACGAGGAACAGCGTTTCGGCGTGGCGCACAAGGAAAAGCTGAAAAATCTGCGGACGACGGTGGATGTGCTGACCATGACCGCGACGCCGATCCCGCGGACTTTGTATTTTTCGATGTCGGGTATGCGGGACCTGAGCACGATCATGAGCGCGCCGGTGCAGCGTCAGCCGGTGCAGACCGTGGTGTCCCAGTATGACGACCAGCTGATCTATGGCGCGGTCTCCCGGGAACTGCAGCGCGGAGGGCAGGTGTATTTTCTGCATAACCGGGTGCAGACCATCGACGAAGCGGCCGAGAAACTGCACGTCATGTTTCCCGAAGCCCGGATCGCCGTCGGACACGGCCAGATGGAAGAACACCAGCTCGAAGAAGTCATGAGCGATTTCATCGAAGGGAAATTCGATATTCTGGTCTGCACCACCGTCATCGAATCCGGCCTGGATATTCCGAATGCGAATACGATTCTGATCGAACGGGCCGACCGGTTCGGTCTGGCGGAACTTTATCAGCTGCGGGGCCGGGTGGGACGCTGGCGGCGGCAGGCTTATGCGTATCTGCTGCTGCCGAAAAACGGCATTCTCAGCGGCGACGTGCGCAAACGGATCGCCGCCATGCGCAAATACACGCATCTGGGCGCCGGATTCAAACTGGCATTGCGCGACCTGGAAATCCGCGGCGCCGGCAATATCCTGGGGGCGGAGCAGAGCGGACATATCAATGCGGTCGGTTTTTCGCTTTACTGCGATCTGCTGCGGACCGTCACCTCCCAGCTGAAAGGGGAGGAAACGACTCTGAAACGGGAGTGCAATGTCTATCTGGACTTCGTCGAATACGCGCTGAAAGCACCGAAAGGCAAGGCTCCGGCGGCTTTCCCGCCGGAATACATCAATTCGGAACGGCTGCGTCTGGACGCTTACCGCCGGCTGGCTTTGCTGCGCGACGCCAAGTCTCTGGCCGAATTGCGGCGCGAGATCGTCGACCGGTTCGGCCGTCTGCCGCCGGAAGCGGATAATTTGTTCGTCTGTGCGGGAATCCGGGTGGCGGGGATGGCCGCGCACCTGAGTTCGATCACCTGTTCCGCCGGCCGTATTCTGATGTCCCGCGGGCAGGAATTGATCAAAATCGGGGGGAAAATCCCGAATCTGCCTGAATTGGGAACGCCGGAAGCCCGGCTGCGGGTGTTGAAGGGTTTACTGGAAAAATTTTTCTAAAAAAAGCGATTCAGTGTTTGTAATTGGGAGAAACCGGGTTAAATTACTGTGATATGGATTTTTCAAAAAAACCAACCAAGAGCGTGACAGGAAAAACACGCTGAAATATGTTAAGGAGCAAAAAATGACGAAGAGAGATCTGGTAGTGAAAATTGCCGCGGATACGAATCTGATTCAAAGCGATGTTGCGGTGGTGGTGCAGAAGACCTTGGATTACATTGCGAATGAACTGGTTGAGGGGCGGAATATCGAACTGCGTAATTTCGGCGTGTTCGAAATCAAAGTGCGCAAGAGCCGCAAGGGCCGCAATCCGAACAAACCGAAGATCGAAGTCACCATTCCGGAACGCGCGGTGGTCAAATTCCGTGCCGGCAAAGAACTTCGCGAGCGTATTTCCAAACTTGCCACGAAGTAATTCCGGCCGCGTGAAAGCAGCTTTCCGGTCTGTATTTTCCGCGCAATTTGTCAATCACGCCGTGCCCGTTTCATACGTTCATGGCGTGTTTTTTTTACCGGGATATTAGGGGCCCGAGTCATTTATCTGGAAGGAACAGTCAATCATGGCAGCAAATTCTCAGCCGCCTCCGGGAACCGGAGACATCTTTCCCGCGGAAGCCGCCGTCTGGCGCACGGTCGAAGACGCGGCGCGGCGGATTTTCAACTTGTATGGATACGGCGAGATCCGCACTCCGATTTTTGAATACACCGAAGTTTTTCAGCGCGGTCTGGGCAATGAGACGGATGTGGTTCAGAAGGAGATGTACACCTTCGAAGACCGGGGCGGGCGTTCTTTGACCCTGCGGCCGGAAGGCACTGCCGGCGTCATGCGCGCATTGTCCGGAACCGATGCCATGAACGGCGTTGAGAACCGGGTGTACTACATCGGTCCGATGTTCCGCGGCGAACGGCCTTCCGCCGGAAGACGGCGCCAGTTCCATCAGATCGGCGTGGAAAACGTGGGCCGGGTGGCTCCGGCGCTGGATGCCGAAAGCATCGCCATGCTCTGTCATTTTCTGAATGAGATCGGGGCCGGCGGTTTCAAACTGTTGCTGAACACCCGCGGAGTGCCTGCTGACCGCAAGCCGGCGGAAGATGCTTTGCGCGAACATTTTGCGTCGCGGATAGATTCCATGTGTGAAGACTGCCGCAACCGGTGGGAGCGCAATATCTGGCGGATTTTGGATTGCAAGCAGCCGCAATGTCAGGCGCATATCGCCGCCGCACCGGATGCCGCCTCGCTGTTCGGTGCTTCCTCGCGCGAATATTTCGATCAGGTCTGTCAGATTTTATCCGGCTGGAATATCGATTTCACGGTGGAACCCCGGCTGGTCCGCGGCTTGGATTATTATGTGCATACCGTGTTCGAACTGACTCATACCGGTCTTGGCGGACAGAATGCGATTGCCGGCGGCGGCCGCTACGAATTGAACCTGCCGGGCATGAACCGTCCGGTCTGCGGCGTGGGATTCGCCGCCGGCATCGAACGGCTCCTGATGGTCCGCGAAGCCATGAAAGTGCCGGTGCCGGAAGTCCGGGGACCGGAAGTGTATCTGGTTTCGCTCGGGGGGACGGCGCTGGCCCGGAACCGGCAGATTGCGGCCGGACTGCGTCGAAGCGGCATCCCGGTCATGCTCGAAGCGGAGGAGAAGAGCATGAAATCGCAGATGCGTTCCGCCGACCGGCTCAAGGCTCGTCATGTATTCATCCTCGGAGAGTCCGAACTGGCATCCGGACAGGCCGTGCTCAAACGGATGGCCGACGGTTCCCAGCAGACGATTCCGATCGATTCATTGGAGGAACAGCTGCGAAATGAACAGTAAAGTCAACAATCTGAACATCGAAAAGCAGTATCCGCTTCCGACTCCGCAGGAGATTCTGGAAGAACTGCCCACCACTTTCGTGACGGAAGATACGGTTTTCCGGTTCCGGCAGGAGGTGGAGAATATCATCCAGCGGAAAGACCCGCGGATTCTCGTGATCACCGGACCGTGTTCCATCGACAGTTTGCCGGCTGCGCTGGAATATGCCTCCCGGTTGAAATCGCTGCAGCAGAAAGTCGCTTCCAAAATGATGCTGGTCATGCGGACTTATTTTGAAAAACCGCGGACCACGCTCGGCTGGAAAGGAATGATCTACGACCCCGATCTCAACCAGTCGTTCAATATCGAAAAAGGCGTGCGGATGGCGCGCAAACTGCTGCTGGCGATCACCAAGGCGGAATTGCCGGCCGCGACCGAGTTTCTGGAACCGATTATCCCGCAGTATTATGCCGATCTGATCTCCTGGGCCGCGATCGGCGCCCGGACCGTGGAATCCCAGACGCATCGTCAGCTGGCCAGCGGTCTTTCCATGCCGGTCGGATTCAAGAATGCCACCGACGGTTCGATCAATATTGCCGTGGAGGCCATTCAGACCTCCCGGGCCAAACATTCCTTCCTGGGGGTCATCAACGACGGCCGCACCGGAGTATTTCAGACCCGCGGCAACCGGAATTGTCATCTGATCCTGCGCGGGGGCCAGCATCAGCCGAATTACAGTTCGGAAAATGTGGCCTATGCCGCGGAACTGATGCGTCGGCTCGGACTGACACCCTCGGTGATGATCGACTGCAGTCATGCCAACTCCCAGCGCAAACCGGAAACACAGCCGGAAATCCTGAAGAATGTCATTTCGCAGATTCGCAACGGGCAGTCCGCCATTTGCGGAGTGATGCTGGAAAGTTATCTCAAAACGGGCCGGCAGGATATTTCCTCGGTCGGCAAGATCATTCCGGGGATTTCCGTGACCGACGCGTGTCTCGGCTGGCCGGAAACAGAGGATGCGATTCTGGCGGCTTACGAGCAGCTTCCCTGAGTCACGGCAGGGAAATTTGCCGAGGAAGGAAAGATTATGGGCACGACCAAGGATGCGATCAGAGAAATCCAGCAGAAAACCTGCAAACGGACTTTTTTCCTGCTGCCCACGCTGGACCGGTATGTCCTGCAGGAATTCATGATCCCGTTTTCCATTTTGCTGTTTGCTTTTTCTTTTCTGTTCCTGATCGGCGATATTTTCAACGATTTGAGCGATTTCCTGGAATATCACGCCCCGTTTTCTGTCATGTCCCGGTATTTTATGATGAAAATGCCGGGGAATATCCGGTTTATCCTGCCGATTTCGGTGCTGCTGGCCTGCATGTACACGCTGGCCAATTTCGGACGAAACAAGGAGATTACCGCGATGCGTTCTTCCGGTTTGTCGCTGATCCGCTGCGGAGTTGCGATTTTCGGGGTCGGCTTTGTGGTGATGCTGGTCAATTTCTGGTTCAATGAACAGCTGGTTCCCTATACCGAGCAGGAAGCGGTGCTGATCCGGGAAAAACTCAGCAATCCCAAATACGAGGAGACCATGTACAAGATGCTGCAGTATCGCAGCGCGGACAAGCTGCGCGACTGGCTGTTTCAGAATTTCGACCAGAACGGAATCCAGCATCAGGTCATTCTGAAGAAATATTTGTATTCCGGAAAAAACGATAAAATCCTGGAATGGGATATCCGCGCCGATGAGGCAAAGTTCGATGAAAAGACCGGGTGGCATTTCTACCGGGTGATCCGGACCCCGTATCACCGGCAGCTGAAACTTCCGGGCAATCCGGAAAAGATCGATGAGCTGGTCATTTCCTCCAAGGAAATCCCGGAGCATCCGGACGATATTGTCAATGCCGTGAAACCGCCGGATGATCTGCCCTCCTGGGTGATTTACAACATGCTGCGCGACAATGCCTCGATGGTGCCGACGCTGCGCGGGATGTACAAGACTATTCTGTATTATCGTCTGGCGTTCCCGACGGTATGTTTCCTGTGCGTTTTCCTGGGATTGCCGCTGGCGGCGAAAAACGAACGTGCCGGCATTTTCCTTTCCATCATCACCGCGGTCGGTGTGATCGTGGTCTATCAGCTGTTGACCGAGATTTTTCTGGTATTGGGAAAACAGGGGTTCGTTCCGCCTGCGGTGGGCGGTCTGACGCCTACCATCGCTTTCCTTTTCTACGGCTGGTTCTTTGTCGTCCGCAAAGCCGGGTGACGACAGGCAATTTGTTCAGAGTGCGATTCCAAAAACAAACCGTGTTCCAGAAGAATCCGGAACACGGTTTGCAAATAAATCTTTCCGCTTGTCTGTGTCCTGATCTCCCGGTTTTTGAATGGGAGGAGGGGACACGGGCCGATTTATTCAGGCAGTTTTATTTTCCTGCGGATTTCTTGGCATTTTCATTTTTCTGCAGAATGCCGGCATCAAGCAGTTTGTCGATGAGCTGCTGCATGGAATTGAACGTGGCCAGGAATCCCTGCGGAGGCATGATGATGCGGACATTCGCCTGCGGGACCGGGGGTTTCCCTTCTTCTGCAGGCTGGAGAGTGACAAAATCGTAACGGACCATGCCGCCCGCGAAATGAATCTGACCGATGCCGTCTGCAAAAATTTCTTTCTTGTCCATGTTATCTCTTCCTTTCTGTGTTGAGGTTGATTCCATTTTCAATTTTTTGAAAACTCATGTCGATTGTTACAGTAGCATGGAACAGAAGAAAAGTCAAATGCCGAAAAAATTTTTTTTTACAAAAAAACGCCGGCGGAAATGAATGCCGCCGGCGGTGATTATTTTCGTCAGAGCTGACTTATTTCTTTTCCGAGTTCAGCTTTCCCTTTTCCAGCGCTTCGAATTTCGCTTTGTCCGCGAGCGAAACATGCCCTTCGACCCAGCCGTTGTCAAGCGGATCGGCTACTCGCTTTTCGAGGTCGCGGAACAGCCGGAAGAGGTCGATCGCGCCGCCGATGCCGAACCAGAAGGTCGAGAAGAAGGCGGCAATGCCGGGAATGACCAGCGTGGTGATCAGGAAGTATTTGCCCCACCATTCGGGTTTCCAGGGCGAGATGTTGTTCCAGATCATGACGCCGACAAATGCCAGCAGGAATTTGTAGACGATACTGTACAGGAACACGCTCCACGCGATGCAGCGGTCGCCGCGGGTATATTCCGGGGTGATGCCGATGAGCTTGGAGAAGGCGTTGCGGAGAGTCCACTTTTCGTGAATCTTCTTTTCGCCGTCGGTATTGTAAATCCCGCGGTGCAGCATGCGTTCCAAGTTGAACGGCTCCTTCTGCGTCAGCGCGGAGACCGCGCAGAAGATGACGAAGGTGATGATCATGATCATCATGTAGAGCTCGTAGGAGTTGATCGGGAACTTGACCGGATTCATCTTCCAGACCACGATCGGGTTCATGGGGCTGGAAACGGTTTCCAAGAATCTGCCGAGACCGTCCGCCCAGCCCATCTTGACCAGCCAGGGGTAGACCACGTCGGCCCAGTTGCGCTGAACGAAGATGCTGCCGAAGGCGAGGAACATGCCGGAAAGCACCGAGGCGAACGCACCGGCGGAGTTGCCGAACCGACTGTAAAGACCGAAGATCATGACCGGACCGCAACCGCCCTGCCACATCAGACACATCAGCGTGACGAACAGGTTGATGTAGTCCAGCTGGGACATGAAGAAACTCCCCAGCAGGAAGAAGATGCCCACGCTGATGGAAACGATCCGGATCGCCCAGATATGCTGTGCGGTGGTGAGTCCTTTGGGACAGAGCGGCAGCACCACGTCCTGCGTGATGGTCAGACTGGCCGAATAAATCCGGGTGTCGTCGGTGGAGATCATGGCCAGCACCAGCAGCAGACAGAACATGCCCATGATGCCGGTGGGCAGGAGTTTGCGCATGCCCACCGCCATCATCTGCTGATGATACAGCGTCCGGTATTCCTGGAATTTCGCATTGCCGCGCGCTTCGGCGTCCTTGTAGATTTCCGAGGCCGGGGTGATATCCGGGTTCCCGTTCATCACGCTGGCGATCTCATACGCTTTGAACGCTTCATGTGCGGCATTGAGCGTGGGCGTATCCAGATTTTTTTCCTGTGAAAGCGGCATGGCTTTGCCGATGATATGTCTCTGCTCCGGAACGGCGGCAATCCGGCGGTTGAAATCGGCCCGGTTTTCCGGTTTGACCAAGTATTCGGCGATGTGTCCGCTCAGTTCCATGCGGACCGCTTTGCCCTGTCCGGCGAAATCGGTGTGGTTCATGATGGCGATGATGCCGATGGCGATCAGCACATAAAGGAGACTGTTGAGCGCTCCGCGCCAGGTGCCGAGCAGCGAGGCCATTTTCTGTTCATGCGGAGATTTCGCCGCCGTGGAATATCCCGCGCCGATCCAGCTGCAGCGGTGAATGATCGAGGTGACTACGGTCAGGATCACCATGAAGATGTTGAAATCCCGCAGGTCCTTGATGTCATACGGATTCAGAAAACTCTCGTTGACCACGCGGTCCATCATTACCGGCACCATCTGTTCCGACCAGCTGAACTTGCAGAGAATGAACACCACGAACACCACCATCAGCGGACAGAGAATCATGCCCTGAATGGCATCGGTGATCAGCAGTGCCAGCGTGCCGCCGAAACAGATCAGCGAGATCGCGATGGTCAGACAGATCAGCACGATTACCATAAAGGTCGAGATTTCAACTCCGAAGACATGAATACTGTGGGGCAGACCGAGGAAGTAGATGAAGAACCGCGCCGCAATCGCCGGCATGATCATGTTCGCCAGCATTTCCGCGGTCGAACGCAGCGCCGCCGCAAAAATCCGGAACGGACGGTTGTAGCGCATTTCCAGGAACTGGCCCAGACTCATCGCCTTGGTTTCGCGGAACCGGTAGTGGCAGTAGCCGAACAGACTCATCACCACGCTCAACGGCAGCAGGATGTTGTTCCAGAACACCAGCGCGAAACCGGTCTTGTAATGCACTTCCACGTAGGCGACCAGTCCGATAATGGACAAACCGTTGGCGATATCGCCCACACTGATGACGTAGCGGCCGGCCACTCGTCCGGCCGACAGAAAGTCGGCAACGCCTTTGATGTAGCGCCGGGAATAAATCCCGACCGCGACCACCAGAAATGTCGGAATGACTACGATGAGCCAGTCGATGATACTCATTTTTCGATTTTCTCCGTTTGTTTTATTCGTGACGGTTTTAATTCGGAAAAGTAGCACTGTTTCCGTCGTTTGTCAAGAAGGAAACCGGAGAAAATCTTACTGAAAAGTTATTTTCGGAAAAGATGATCCGGGTCGTACAAGGGAAAACCGGGTGCGCCTTTCGGAACATCCGGTTTTGGGGTGGACATCAGCCGGTTATTTGTTTTGGTTTTCTTTTTCCGCTTCTTCGAATTTGGCCTTGTCGGAGAGCGAGACATGTCCTTCGACCCGGCCGTTGTCCAGCGGATCGGCCACGCGTCTTTCCAGGTCGCGGAACAGCCGGAAGAGGTCGATCGCTCCGCCGATGCCGAACCAGAAGGTCGAGAAGAATGCCACGATACCCGGGATCAGCAGAGTGGTGATGAAGAAATAATGGCCCCACCATTCGACTTTCCACGGAGAAAACATATTCCAGATTATCACGCAGATGAATGCCAGGAAGAATTTGTAGACGATACTGTAGAGGAACACGCCCCAGGCGATGCAGCGGTCGCCGAACGTATATTCCGGCGTGATGCCGATCAGTTTGGAAAACATGTTGGCAAAAGTCCATTTTTCGCGGCCCTTGTTTTCTCCGTCGGTATTGTAAATTCCGCGGTGCAGCATGCGGTCCAGATTGAACGGAACCTTCTGGGTGAAATAGGAAACTCCGCAGAAGATGAAGAAGGTGAGGATCATCGTCATCATGTAGAGTTCATAGGAATTGATCGGGAATTTGACCGGGTCCATTTTCCAGACGACGATCGGATTCAGCGGTTTGGAAACGGTTTCCAGAAATGCGCCGATGCCGTCCGCCCAGTCCATCTTGACCAGCCAGGGATAGACCACGCCGGCCCAGTTGCGCTGGATGAAGATGCTGCCGAAAGCGAGGAACATGCCGGAGAGCACCGCGGTGAACGCGCCGGCGGAGTTGCCGAACCGGCTGTAAAGACCGAAGATCATGACCGGCCCGCAGCCGCCCATCCACATCATGCACATCATGGTGCCATACAGGTTGATGTAGTCCAGCTGCGACATGAAGAAACTGCCGAAGATGAAGAAGATGCCGACTCCGATCGAAACGATCCGGATCGCCCAGATATGCTGCTTCGGAGTAAGCCCGTTCGGGAAGAGCGGCAGCACCACGTCCTGCGTGATGGTCAGACTGGCCGAATAAATCCGGGTGTCGTCGGTGGAGATCATGGCCAGCACCAGCAGCAGACAGAACATGCCGAGCATGCCGGTGGGCAGGAGTTTGCGCATGCCCACCGCCATCATCTGCTGATGATACAGCGTCCGGTATTCCTGGAACTTGGCATTGCCCCGCGCCACCGCGTCCAGAACCAGCTGATCGTCCGCGGCCAGACCCGGATTGCCGGCCATGACTGCCGCAATTTCGTAAGCCTTGAAGGCTTCATGTGCGGTTTTGAGCGTGGGTGTATCCAGATTGCCGTCCTGAGAAAGCGGTATGTCCTTGCCGATGATATGTTTCTGTTCCGGCACGGCGGCGATGCGGCGATTGAAATCGGCCCGGTTTTCCTTCGCGACCAGCTGCTCCGCAATATGGGCGCTCAGTTCCGTGCGGACTTCCTTGCCCTTGCCGGAAAAGTTGGTGTGATTCATGATGGCGATAATGCCGATGGCGATCAGCACGTAGAGCAGACTGTTCAACGCTCCGCGCCAGGTGCCCAGCAGACCGGCCATTTTCTGTTCATGCGGCGATTTGGCCGCGGTGGAATAGCCCGCGCCGATCCAGCTCGCCCGATGGATGATCGTCGTGACCACAGTCAGAATCACCATGAAGATATTGAAGTCCCGCAGGTTCTTGATGTCATAAGGATTCAGGAAACTTTCCCCCGCGATCCGGTCCATCATCACCGGGATCATTTCACTGTTCCAGCTGAACTTGTACAGAATGAACACCACGAACACCACCATCAGCGGGAACAGGATCATGCCCTGGCAGGCATCGGTGATCAGCAGTGCCAGCGTGCCGCCGAAACAGATCAGCGAGATCGCGATGGTCAGACAGATCAGTACGATGACCACGAAGGTACTGATCTGCGTTCCGAATACATTGATGCTGTGGGGCAGACCGAGGAAGTAGATGAAGAACCGCGCCGCAATGGCCGGCATGATCATGTTGGTCAGCATTTCCGCAATCGAACGCAGGGCCGAAGCAAAGATTCGGAACGGCCGGTTGTAACGCATTTCCAGGAATTGTCCCAAGCTCATCGCCTTGGTTTCCCGGAAGCGGTAGGTGCAGTAGCCGAACAGACTCATTACCACGCTCAGCGGCAGCAGAATGTTGTTCCAGAACACCAGCGCGAAACCGGTCTTGTAATGCACTTCCACGTAGGCGACCAGTCCGATGATGGACAGCGCATTCGCCACGTCGCCGATACTGATGACATATCGTCCGGCTACCCGGCCCGCGGAAAGAAAATCTGCCACGCCCTTGATGTAACGCCGGGAATAAATGCCGATGGAAACCACGGTAAAGGTCGGGATGACTACGATGAGCCAGTCGATTATACTCATTTTCTGCTGTTCTCCTGTTTTTTGCAAATCACGATTAAAAAAAATAGCACCATTCCCGCGATTTGTCAAGCCGGATAGCGAAGAAATATCACTGAAAAGTTATTTTCAAAACGTCCGTTCGCCAAATACGAAAAAACCGGATGCCGCCTTTCGGGACATCCGGTTTGGGATCGGACTGATGGTGTTTATTTGTTCTTGTTGGCTTTCTCCACTTCTTCGAACTTGGCCTTGTCGGAGAGCGAAACATGACCTTCGACCCAGCCGTTGTCCAGCGGATTGGCCACGCGTCTTTCCAGGTCGCGGAAGAGGTGGAAGAGGTCGATCGCGCCGCCGATGCCGAACCAGAAGGTCGAGATGAAAGCCACGATGCCGGGGATCAGCAGAGTGGTGATGAAGAAATAATGTCCCCACCATTCCTGTTTCCAGGGCGAGAAGTAGTTCCAGATCATGACGCCGATGAATGCCAGAATGAACTTATACACGATACTGTAAAGGAACACGCCCCAGGCGATGCAGCGGTCGCCTAACGTATATTCCGGCGTGATGCCGATCAGTTTCGAGAAGACCGTGCGGAAAGTCCATTTCGAACGGGTCTTGTTTTCGCCGTCGGTATTGTATATCCCGCGGTGCAGCATGCGGTCCAGATTGAACGGTTCCTTCTGCGTCAGCCAGGAGAAGGTGACATACATGGTGAACGTGATGATCATGATGATCATCTGCAGTTCGTAGGAGTTGATCGGCGACTGGACCGGGTTCATCTTCCAGACCACGATCGGATTCAGCGGTTTGGACACGGTTTCCAGGAAAGCGCCGATGCCGTCCGCCCAGCCCATCTTGACCAGCCACGGATAAACCACGCCGGCCCAGTTGCGTCGGATGAAGATGCTGCAGAATGCCAGGAACATGCCGGAGAGCACGGACGCGAACGCGCCCCAGGTGTTGCCGAACCGGCTGTAAAGTCCGAACAGCATGATCGGACCGCTGCCGCCGGTCCACATCAGACACATCAGCGTACTGTAAAGACTGATGTAGTCCAGCTGCGACATGCAGAAACTCCCGATCAGGAAGAAGATGCCCACGCTGATTGCGACGATCCGCACGGCGAGGATATGCTGTTTGGTGTTGAGCCCGTTCGGACAGAGCGGCAGCACCACGTCCTGCGTCAGCGTCAGCGCCGCGGAGTAGATCCGGGTGTCGTCGGTGGAGATCATCGCCAGCACCAGCAGCAGACAGAACAGGCCCATGATACCGGTCGGCAGCAGGTTCCGCATTCCGATCGCCATCATCTGCTGATGATACAGCGTCCGGTATTCCTGGAACTTCGCGTTGCCTCTGGCAATCGCCAGCTTGACCGCTTCCGAGTCTTCGCTCAGGGACGGATTCGCTTTCTTCACCGCGGCCACTTCATACGCTTTGAGCGCTTCATGCGCAACGTCCAGCGTCGGGGTATCCAGATTCTTCGTCTGGGAAAGCGGAGCATCCTTGCCGATGATGTGATGCTGTTCCGGCACCGCCGCGATCCGCCGGTTGAAGTCCGGACGGTTTTCCGGTCTGACCAGATATTCCGCAATGTGGTGGCTCAATTCCATCCGGATCTTCTTGCCTTTGCCGGCGAAGTCGGTATGGTTCATGATCGCGATGATGCCGATGGCGATCAGCACGTAGAGCAGACTGTTCAGGGCGTTGCGCCAGGTGCCGAGCAGACCGGCCATCTTCTGTTCGTGCGGAGATTTCGCCGCCGTGGAATAGCCCGCGCCGATCCACACGCCGCGGAGAATGACCGCGTTGACGATATGCAGCACGACCAAGAAGATGTTGAAGTCGCGCAGATGTTTGATGTCATACGGATTCAGGAAGCTTTCCTGCGCCACGCGGTCCATCATCACCGGCACCATCTGCTCCGACCAGCTGAACTTGCAGAGGATGAACACCACGAACACCACCATCAGCGGGAACAGCAGCATGCCCTGGCAGGCGTCGGTGATCAGCAGCGCCAGCGTGCCGCCGAAACAGATCAGCGAAATGGCGATCGTCAGACAGATCAGCACGATGATCACGAAGGTCGAGATCTGCCAGCCGAAGATGTTGACCGTATGCGGCAGACCGAGGAAGTAGATGAAGAACCGCGCCGCAATCGCCGGCATGATCATGTTCGCCAGCATTTCCGCCACGGACCGCAGCGCCGCTGCAAAGATTCGGAACGGCCGGTTGTAACGCATTTCCAGGAACTGGCCCAGACTCATCGACTTCGTTTCACGGAAACGGTAGGTGACGTAACCGAACAGACTCATGACCACGGTCAGCGGCAGGATCACGTGGTTCCAGAACACCAGCGCAAAGCCCGTTTTGTAGTGGATTTCCACGTAGGACACCAATCCGATGATGGACAGCGCGTTCGCCACATCACCCACACTGATGACGTAGCGGCCGGCCACCCGGCCCGCGGAAAGGAAGTCCGCCACCCCTTTGATGTACTTCCGCGAATAAATTCCGATACTCACGATCATCATGGTCGGAATGGCTACGATGAGCCAGTCGATTAAACTCATTTCTCTCTCTCTCCTTTTGTTGTTTATCTTTCCCTTGAAAACGTTTTATTTCGCAAGTAATATACCAAGACACAGTAGCATGTTTTCCGGTTTTTTCAACCGGATTCGGAAAATAAATCACCAAAAAGTTATTTTATTTCTAAAATACTTTTAATTTTAACTTTTTTCGAGCCGATGTTCCCCCCTCGGCCCGGCCTGACCTGCCGCCGAAGCGGCACACGGTCAATACGGCGAAGACGGCTGATAGTAATATTTGGCATTGGCCGGGGTGATTACCTCGGCGGGAATGATCGCGCGTTTGGATTTGACCATCGGTTTCCCTTTGACCGCAGCCGCGGCATACTCGATTCCGAAGGCGATCATCCGCGGCGGATAGGTCACATTGACCGGCACCAGCGGGTCGCGGTCGAGCACCCGTTTGACGATGGCTTTGGAACCGCCGCCGCCGATGAAGAACTGAATATCGTGCCGTTTCGATTCCGCGTAGGCTTTCAGCGCGCCGGTCAGCACATCGTCGTCGCCGGCCCAGACCGCATCGATCTTCGGATATTTCTGAAGGAAGTTTTCCATGAGTTTCAGACCTTTTTCCTGACTCCAGCCGGAGGTCTGCGATTCCAGAATCCGGATGGAGGGATGTTTTTTCATGACTTGGCGGAAAGCGGTGACGCGCAGGGTGTTGACTTCGCAGGGAACGCCTTCCATGATCAGAATGTCGCCTTTGCCCTGCAGCCGTTTGGCCATCTCTTCGGCGCAGCGGCGGCCGAACTCGGCGTTGTCGCCGGCCACGGTCAGGTCCTGCACATCTTTCTGCAGTCCGCGGTCGACCACGACCAGGTAGAGACCGCGCTGTTTGACCTGTTCGCAGATTCCGGTCAGCGGGGCCGGTTCATGCGGCAGCACGACCAGCGCCTTGACTCCCTGCACCAGCAGATTTTCGATCCGGCTGACCTGTTCGGCGGAATCTTTCGCGGTCGAAATGATGATCTCCAGCTTCGGGTCCTTGCGTTCCAAGTCCTTCTTCGTCTGTTCCGCCCACCAAACCACGCCGCCGGTCCAGCCGTGATCCGCGCTGGGAATGGAGACGCCGATACGGATTTTCCCGTCGTCCTGCTTACAGCCTCCGAAAAACACCATCGCAGCCGCGCAGCAGACTGCCGCGGCCGATTTCAGATTCAGTTTCATCATGACTTTTTCCTTTCCTTAAAATTTTATTTATGGATCAATCGTTGTTTTGACGCTGGATCAGGACTGCGACGATGATGATCAGACCCTTGACCAGTCCCTGCAGATTGGCCGAAGTTCCCCACATGTCGAGTGCATTGGAAATGATGCCGAGAATGAAAACCCCGGCGACCGTGCCCGCGATGGAGCCGCGTCCGCCGTTCATGGCCGTCCCGCCGATGACCGCGCCCGCAATGGCGTCGAGTTCATAGGAAAGGCCCGCGTCCGTGGAGCTGATCGCGTTGAGGCGGCTGCTGAACAGAAATGCCGCGATGCCCGCGCTCAATCCCGCCAGCACATATGTCATGAACTGGACTTTCCCGACTCCGATCGCCGCATAGCGCGCCGCTCTCGGATTGGCGCCGACCGCGCAGACGTGCCGGCCGAAAGCCGTCCGGTTCAGCAGCACGGCGAAGCCCGCCGCCAGCACCAGAAAACAGATCGTCGCCAGCGGTATGCCCAGCGGAGTGCAGCTGCCCGTTTCCCGGAAAAACTCGTTGGAACTGCTCAGCGTGCCCGCATTGGCCAGGTAGAGTGCCAGCGAACGGAAAATCGACAGCGTGCCGAGCGTGGCGATGAACGGCGGGACTTTTCCGGCGGTGACCAGCAGACCGTTCAGCACGCCGCCCGCGATTCCGGCTCCGAGCGAAACCAGCATGGCGGCTGCAACCGCCAGCCGGGGATCGGCAATTCGGCCCATGACCATCAGGGCGGATACTCCGGACAGCGCCAGCAGCGAACCCACCGAGAGGTCGATTCCCCCCGCGATGATGACCAGCGTCATGCCCAGCGCGGCGATCCCCGTGCAGGCCACCTGCCGCGTGATGTTCAGCAGATTCTGCACGCTGCGGAAACTTTCATTGGAAAGCATGCAGACCGCCAGCAGCAGCGCCAGCGCCAGAAACGGACGCGCGTCGTTCAGATATTTTTTCCAGATTCCCGTCTGCGGCGGGGTGAGTTTCGGTTCATTCATTTTTCCGCTCCTTTTACGCCGGTGGCAAGATACATGATCTCCTTTTCCGTCAGGCGGTCACCTTCCAGAAATCCCGCGATCGTGCCTTCCCGCATGACTGCCGTGCGGGAACACAGTCCGAGAATTTCCTCCAGGTCGGAAGAGATGACCAGACAGGCCATGCCGTCCGCCGCCAGCTGATGGATGAAGTGATAGATTTCTCCGCGTGAATTGATGTCGATCCCGCGGGTCGGTTCGTCGAAGATGAAGATGCGCGGTGCGCCGTCCAGACTTTTGGCGAGGGCGCCTTTCTGCTGATTGCCGCCGCTCAATTCCCGGACCGGAGCCCGCAGCGAGTTCGCTTTGATCCGGAAACGTTCGCGGTATCGTTCCGCCGCTTCGGTTTCCGCAGCCGTCCGGATGAAGCCGCGCGAACAGTATTTCCGCAGGGAGATCAGCGAAATGTTTTCCGCCAGACCGAAGCTCTGGATCGTGCCCGCTTTCTGCCGGTCCTCGGAGAGATACGCGATCCCGGCCCGCACCGCTTTTCCCGGGGAGTCCGGATTCACTTCTTCCCCGGCAATCCGGATGGACCCGGCAGTTTTTCTGCGGATGCCGTAAAGCGTTTCCGCCAGTTCGGTGCGGCCGGAACCGCCCAGTCCGGCCAGACCGAGAATCTCGCCGCGCCGGAGAGTGAAGGAGATGTCATGCAGCGTTTGCGCCTGCGAAAGTCCTTCGACCTTCAGCACTTCCGGCGCGTTTGGTCCGAGCGGATTTTTCGGCGGAAAGATGCCTTTGAGTTCACGTCCGACCATGCGTTCGGCCATTTCCCGGACGGAGATTTCCGAGGCCGGGGTCCGTTCGATGAATTTCCCGTCGCGCAGAATCACTACTGCGTCGCAGATTTCCCGGACTTCTTCGAGTTTGTGGGAAACGTAGATCAGGCTGATCCCGCGGTCGCGCATGGCGCGCATGATCCGGAACAGATTCCGCACTTCGGGCGGATTGAGCACCGTGGTCGGTTCGTCCATGATGAGCAGACGGCAATCCCGGCTGAGCGCGCGGGCGATTTCCACCAGCTGTTTCCGGGCGATGCTCAATTCCGAAACTTTCTGATCGGGCGTCAGATCGCAGCGCAGCTCTTCCAGCAGACGCCGCGTTTCCTCCCGCATGGCGGCGGAATCCAGAAATCCGTGCCGTTTGAGCTCGCGTCCCAGAAAAATATTTTCGCGGACGGTCAGGGTGTCCGCCAGATTGAATTCCTGCGGAATGGTGACCAGTCCTTTTTTCAGCGCATTCCGGATTGAGGGCGCATAGGGCCTGCCGTCAAACCGCAGCGTGCCGCGGTCCGGGGCGGTGACGCCGTTGATACATTTGATGAGGGTGGATTTGCCTGCGCCGTTTTCGCCGATCAGCCCCAGAATTTCGCCGCGTCCGACCTCGAAGGAAACTCCGTCCAGCACCGTGACGCCGGAATAGGACTTGGTCAGTCCGGAAATTTCAAGGAGGGGGGATGAATCGGCATTCATTTTCGCGGGGTCCTGAGTGTTTAGCGACGGCCGTAATCCCGTCCGCCGAAAATCGCAGTTCCGATCCGGACCAGCGTCGCGCCTTCCAGAATCGCTTCGCGGTAATCCGAACTCATGCCCATCGAAAGTTCCGGCAGGGAAACACGGTATTCCGTTTCCAGACGGTCCCGCAACTGACGGAGACCCGCAAAGGTGGCGCGCAGCCGTGCGGTGTCCGCTCCGGGTTCGGCCATGGTCATCAGTCCGCACAGATGAAGCCGCGGACAGTTCATCACGGTTTCCGCGACCGGCGCGGCATCTTCGAACGAATGCAGCCCGAACTTGCTTTCTTCACCGGAAACGTTGATTTCGAGCAGAATATTCACGTCCCGTGCCTGCGTTTCGGCGGCGCGGGCGATTTTTCCCGCCAGATGAACCGAATCCACGGAATGAATCCACGCGGCATACTGGACCGCTTTGGCCGCTTTGTTGCTTTGCAGATGACCGATCAGGTGCCATTCGATCTCCTGCGGCAGAGCGGGCGCCTTGGTCTGGAGTTCCTGAACCTTGTTTTCGCCGAAACGGAGCTGTCCGGCTTCAAAAACCGTGCGGATGTCCTCCGCGGGAAAGGTTTTGGATACGGCCAGCAGTTTGACATCGCCGGATTTCCTGCGAGCCTGTTCCGCCGCCTGATTCACGGCTTCCAGCACCCGGCGGTACTGATCGGTCAGCACAGAGTTCATCTCACACCTTCCAGACGCCTTTTTCCATTACCTGGACCCCGTCGGCGAACATGTCGGGATTGCGGACGATGCCGTCGACGTGGACCGGGACGGAGTTGTTTCCGCCCATCGAGGCGCTGTCGCCGAAAGCGATATGGATGGTGCCTTTGACTTTTTCATCTTCGAGCAGATTGCCGGAAAGCCGCATGAACGGATGGGTGCCGATACCGAATTCCGCGGCGATGAAACCCGCCTTGCCGCCGAGTTCGAGCAGCTTCTTCATCTGACTGCCGCGGCCGGAATCGAACTTGACCGCCGCACCGTCACGGACCTCGATGATGCAGTCGGGATCGCCTTCCTTCCACGGAATCGAGGCAATGGAGCCGTCGACCACCAGACGGCCCTGCATGGAACCTTCGTCGGGAACCATGTAGACTTCTCCGGAGGGAATGTTGCCGACGATGTTTCCCTGCTGGAAATTCGCATCGTCGATCAGGACCGGGCATTTGCCGATGGTGAAAGTGAGGTCGGTGCCTTTTTCCGTAACCAGCCGGATCTGTTTGGTCCGGTCCAGCAGTTTTTTCCAGCGGAGACCATCCGCCTGCAGGGTTTTGGGCGCAACGCTCATGGCGCGGGCGAAAAGATCGTCGGTGATGCCGGGCAGGGTGCAGCCGCGGATTCCGAATTTCTCGCGGGCATTGGTCATGGCCGGACAGTGGGTGATCGAGTGGAAGGTCGCTCCGATCACGATATTGTGCCGGTGCATCATGGCGACCGTTTCCGGATCGGGATCGGCGCCGTTGCCGGCGGAAACTTCGATCATGCGCGGAGTCAGGGTCAGGTCCAGCATATTCGCCGCCTGGATGAAGGCTTTGCCGACATTTTCGGTCGGACGGTCGTAGATCAGCAGGATGGTTTCGTTTTTGCGGACTCCGAGCGCTTCGCGGAAAATTTTCCGGGCCGATTCGAGCATGGCGGCGCGCTGGTCTTCCGGCAGCGCATCCCAGCCGGTCGGCGTTTTTGGTTTCGACTTGAAAATGGTCAACTGCGGCGGGGCGATGGAAATTTTGGTGCCCGGTTCCACGTTTTCCGTGATCCAGACGTTGCCGCCGATGACCGATCCGCGTCCGATGGTGACTGCGCCGAGGATGGTCGCTCCGGCATAGATCGTCACATCGTCCTCGATGGTCGGATGCCGTTTGGCTCCCTTGATGATTTTGCCCAGCGAATCTTTCGGGAACGAGAGCGCGCCGAGGGTGACGCCCTGATAGATTTTGACTCCCGATCCGATTTCGGCGGTTTCCCCGATCACTACGCCGGTGCCGTGGTCGATGAAGACGCTGCGCCCGATCGTGGCGCCGGGATGGATGTCGATTCCCGTAATCCGGTGGGCGTATTCGCTCATCATGCGTGGGATCAGCGGAACCTGTTTTTCATAGAGACAATGGGCCAGCCGGTGAATGGTCAGCGCCTTGACGCCCGGATAGCTCAATACGATCTCGTCCAGCGTTTTGGCCGCGGGGTCGCCGTCGTAGGCCGCCTGAACGTCCTGCTTGACCAGCGTGCGGATTTCCGGCAGGGAATTGAGCAGATAGGCGACCGCATCGGCGGACGCGGCAGTGCAGTTGCAGCCGGGACGGCTGTAGATCTGACAGTTGTAGCGGAACGCCCGCGCCACGGCGTCGCAGAGTTCCACACGGCAGGAGGAGAGAATTTCTCCGACCATGTATTTGAGATTGGCTGCGGATTGCGGCAGGCGGTTCCCGAAGCCGGGGAAAATGATTTCCAGCAGCTCGTGGAGAATCTGCAGGATTTCGCTTTCGCGCGGCAGATTGCAGCCTTCGTTATGATTGATTCCGTTGCCGTCGGAATAGGTTTCGCAAATCTGTTCGACCAGATCGTCCACCGGTTTGGCGAGGCAGTCGCTGGTTTTTGGTGTGGTGCAGTCGTTGGCTTTCATGTCATGTCCTTTCCCAGTCGCGTAACTTATTCGATATTCTGAACCTGTTCGCGGATTTTTTCGACTTCGGTTTTCAGCCGGACGATCAGCGGGGATATCTCCGGAGTCGGCGCTTTGTTGCCGAGCGTGTTGATTTCCCGGAAGATTTCCTGCATCAGAAAATCCAGATTGCGCCCGACCGGTTCCTCCGTTTCCGCCAGGAATTTGCGGAAATGGACGAAATGACTCCGCAGCCGGGTGATCTCCTCGGTGACATCGGCCCGGTCGGAGAAGATCACCAGCTCCCGCAATACCCGTTCGTCGTTCAGGTCGACTGCCAGTCCGCTTTCCTGCAGACGGCGCAGCAGCCGTTCATATTGCATCCGGGGCAGCGCCGCGGCCAGCGGTTCGAGCCGGTCCACGGTTTCCGTGAGAAATTCCAGCCGTTTTTCAAATTCCAGCCGGAGATTTTCGCCTTCGCTTTCCCGCATGGCGATCAGCTGGCCGACTGCGGCGAGACAGGACTGCTTCAGCGTTTCCAGCAGCTTCGGGTCGCTCAGGTCGGCTGTGTCCGGTTCCATGATGCCGGGGAGCTGCAGCAGCGGTTCGATTGCCGGTTCGGCCGTGATCCCCGCCTCGGCGTGGAGATTTTTCAACTGGTTCAGCAGGGAAAGCAGTGCGGCTCGGTCGATTTTCAAACGGGGGCCGCTGCCCTCCTGAAAGATCGTTTCCACCCGGAGGGTCAGGGTCCCGCGGCTGATGCGGGTCCCGATCAGACGGCGCAGCTCGTTTTCCGCCGGCAGCATCTCTTTCGGCAGCAGGGTCTTCAGTTCGAACTGCTTGCGGTTGACGGAGGAAATTTCCGTCCGGAACAGTATTTTGCCATCGGCGGAAAGTGCTTCTCCCCGGCCGAATCCGGTCATGCTTCTCATTTTTCTTTTTCCGTTTTCTTCGGTTTGTCCGGTTCGCGGGGACCTTCCTGATAAATTTCCAGCGTATATTCATTCAGCCGGTCGGCGGAAATGACCATGCCGCAGGAAGGCGTCCAGCCGTGCAGGCTTTCTTTTGAGCCGAATCCGGTCACGACGATCCGCTTCTTGCCATCGTCGGCGGACCAGATCACCGAATACTGGCGGCGGTCACGCTGCTCTTTGAGGTTATCGAGAAATTTCTTCCATTCACCCGGCGGGCTGTCAGCCTGATTGTCGAACATATATTCGAGATTGAAAGAGGTCTCCCTGATCTCCACTTCCGAAGTCCTTACCCGGACCCGTTCCAGATTGGAGAGATACAGCATGTTGTTGGTGACATAGTGTATGGCGTTTGTCCGGGCATTTTCATAGTCTTTCCGCCGCGGCACCACTTTTTTCAGTATGACTTTCAGCGGTTCCCAGTAGGACATATCCCGACAGCTCCGTCCGATGGCGATGACCGAAAAACCTTCCTTCGGCATCTCCCAGACGAACTGGGAGATGATCTGGTCCAGATTTTCGTGGCGCTGCGGATTGAAATCGATATTCCGGCGGATATGAGCGTATTCGGTCAGACTCATCGACCGATGCTCGAACAGGGAATCGATCTGGAGGACCGGAGTTGAATACCGGATGTGATTCCGGGAAATTTCCGGCAGCATCCGAGTCTGTTCCAGTGCAAAGTTACGGGCCGTTTGCAGCGCTTCTTCCGTGTAATCGGTCTGACAGGCCGCCAGCAGACACAGCAGCGCCGACATCGCCGGCAGCAGGACGGCGGAACGTTTCAACCCTGTATGCAGCTTCATGCGCGATCCCTTTCCATGATCTGTTTCCGAATGAAAGGTAATATAATCCGGTTTTTCACTTCCGCAATCCCTTTTTTCCGGATTTATGCACTTTTAAGCGAAAAAGCCGGAACGGATGGGAAAATCCGGTCCGGCTTCAGCGGTGCGGAATGGTCAGCCGCGGATGAGCTTCAGCAGTTCATCCCGTTTGGCCGCCATCTTTTCCGGAGTGACCGCTTCCACGATCAGCCGCAGCAGCGGTTCGGTGTTGGAGGCGCGGACATTGAACCACCAGTCGGAGTATTCCGAGGATATCCCGTCCAGTTCGAAGAGATGGCCGTCGGCATATTTCTTGCGGATCTGATCCAGAATGACGCCGGTATCGGCGACTTTGGAATTGATTTCCCCGCTGGAGTAATATTTACGGAGCGGCGCGACCAGTTCGCTGACGGGCCGGTTCTTCCGGCAGATCAGATTCGCCAGTTTGACCGTGGCCAGACCCTGCGATTCCGCCGTGAAGTTTTCCTTGAAATAGTAGTGGCCGGAAAGTTCGCCGGCGAAGACCGCGCCCGTTTCGCGCATCTGCGCTTTGATGAAGGCGTGTCCCACCCGGCTCATGATCGGGGTGCCGCCGTTTTCCGCGATGCATTCCCTGACCGACCAGCTGCTCCGCAGATCGTAGAGGATCGGCAGTTTTTCTCCGGTCCTGTTGTCCGACAGAATGTCCTGCGCGATCAGCGCGGTGAACAAATCCATCTGAATGACCTCGCCCTTGTCGTCGATGAAGCCGCAGCGGTCGGCATCGCCGTCGAACGCGGCGCCGAAATCGGCCCCGGTCTCCTTGACTTTGGCGCGGATCGCCGTGAGCGTATCCTGTTTCAGCGGATTGGCCTCGTGATTCGGGAAGGTGCCGTCCAGTTCCTTATACAGCGGAATGATCTCGAAGAAATCTTCGATGCCGGCGATTTCATACGAGCCCATCGCGTTTGCGTAATCGACCACGACCTTAAGTTTGCGGTTCAGATGCGCGTGCGAACGCAGGAACTGACCGTATTCTCCGGCGATGTCGTAAGAGGAAACCGTGCCGGTGCGCTGCGGCGCGGACCACTGATCCTTCTGGACCAGCGCTTCGATGTCTCCGATGCCGGATTTGCCGCTGAGCGGGATCGCGTTTTCCCGGCAGATTTTAAAGCCGTTCCATTCGGCGGGATTGTGCGAAGCGGTAATCATCACGCTGGCGTCGGCTTTGAGTTTGCCGTTGGCGTGATAGCACATCGGAGTCGAGCACAGTCCGAGGTCGATCACGTTCGCACCCTGTTCGGTGATGCCCTTGACCAGTGCGTGGAACAGCGGCACCGAATGCGGACGCATATCCCGGCCGATGACCACGGTCTTCGCTTTCAGAAACTCGACGATCGCGCGTCCGATCTTTTCCGCGGTCGCCTCGTTCAGCTGTTCCGGATAGACACCACGAATGTCATACGCTTTGAAAATTCCTGCCATGACCCTTCTCCTCTGTTTTCCTTTGCTTGTCTGGTAACGGTTTATGCTCCGGTACCATACCACCGTAAGGACGGATTGTCAAGCGGACGGGCACGAAAATCCGTTATTTCAGCCGACGAGTTTCGCCGCCCGTTCGAGTTCGGCGGCGGAGCCTTCGGGCAGGTCGATCCCTTCGGTGCGCGCCCGCTGCTCGGAGATGAATTCGAGCTCGCCGGGGTAGTAGATCTTTTTCACGTTTTCCAGACGCGGCGCCGAGGTCAGTTCCTCAATGACTTTTTCCATTCGCGCGGTGAAATTCGCCAGCCCGCCGAAGAACGCGGGATTGATTGTCATGAAGAAGTGACCCGTGTCCGCATCGCGGCCCGGCACGCTGTTCCACGAATGGACTCCGGAGAGCGTCCCTGCGCCCGCCAGAACGCCGGCGAGCATTTCCACCATCAGGGCCAGACCGTAGCCTTTGTGTCCGCCCAGCGGCAGCATGATCGCGCCGTCGTAAATCTCCTTCGGGTCGGTGGTCGGTTTGCCGTGCTTGTCGAGAATCCATCCTTCGGGAATGGGATGACCGTCCGCGGCGGCCAGCATGATTTTTCCGCTGGCGACCACGCTCATGCAGATGTCGAACAGCACCGCGCGGTATTTCCCGGCGGGCGCGGCATAGGCGAACGGGTTGTTGCCGATTCCCGCCGCCGCGGCCCCGGTTACGGCGATCAGCGGACAGGTGTTGCTCATGGAAAAACCGATCAGACCCGCGTCGGCGCACTTCATGGCGTAATAACCCGCCGCGCCGTAATGGTCGCTGTGATTGACCGAGGCGGCGGCCAGGGGCATCGCGGCCGCCTTGGCGATCAGACGCTCCACCACTTCACCGGACGCAGGAATGCCCAGTCCTCCGTTGGCGCTCGCCCGCAGATAAGCGGGACCCTCGTCGATGATCTTTAATTCCGCATCGGGCCGGATGCCGCCGCTTTGGATGCAGTCGATATACCGGGCCAGACGGATGACTCCGTGCGAATGAATGTTCCGTGCGTCGGCGCTGACCAGCGTTTCGGCGGCCTGTCCGGCGACACGGGCCGGAACGCCGGCCTTTTCCAGCAGCTCTTTCGAGCGGCCGATAAGTTCTTTCACGGATATTTTAATTTTTCAGAGCCCTTTCACTTGGTCAGTTCGAATACGCGGGTGGATTCGGGCGCGACCGGGATTTCCGCCGTGCCGGCTTTGACCGCGCAGACCGCATCGTCGGCAAAGAGTTCCTTGAACTGACTGCCGGGCAGGCCGGAGACCTTGACGCGGACCGGCTGTTTCATGGTGTTGACCACGGCCAGAACGGTGCGGTTCGGCAGCTGCCAGACTGCGCCGATGGCGCCGACTTCCCTTGCGATGCCTTTGCTGGTGTCTTTCTGCGATTTGACCTGATCGCCGAGTTTCACGGTTTTTCCCTCGGCGTCCAGCGTTTCGATCTTGATCTCCAACCGCTTCCCGGTCAGGATCACGTCATTCAGGTCTTCGAGCTCGGCATTCAAACCGATGAGCGCGGTCCACATCGAGGGAACGTTCCGCACATCCCAGTGCGTGCCGTCGCGGAAACTGTACCACCACAGTCCTTTCGCGCCGCAGATCAGCGCGGAGTAGGCGAGCGAACGGGTCTGTTCGGGGGTCTGCGGCTTCCGCGTCAGGTCGTGCCAGTGAATCCAGCTCTGGAGCGTCATCTGCGGGGAATGCTTCCGCGGACGCGGGAACGAATTGACCACGACGTCGGTGCTCTGCACCTGATGCGGCAGGCCGCCGAACGGAATCACGTAATTGTGCGAGCACATGATCTCCGCGCAGACGCCGTAACGTTTCACCGCATTCGGATTCGAGCAGCTGATACGCAGCGGTTTGCCCGGACAGGTTTCCCGAATCTGTTTCGCGCGCGGCATGACCTTTTCCGGCCCGTAGTCTTTGATGTCCGGCTCGTCTTCGGGGTCGAAACTGATGATCGACGGATGTTTTCCGATGACCTTGAGCAGTTCGGCCAGTTTGTCTTCCGGCAGACGCTTGATCACGCAGTCGGCGTAGAGATCATACCGGGCCAGCCAGGAGAGCATTTTCGCATATTTTTCCGGCGTGCGGTCCCAGGCGATCAGCGCATTGAAACCGGCGTAAGCCACATCCTTGACCTGCGCTTCAGTATAAACGTGATACGGACCGCGGACCAGGACGGGTTTGCCGTTGATGACGGTGTTGCCTTCTGCGTCGATGCTGACGCTCCTGACCGGCAGCCGCACCGCGTGTTTCGGCCGTGCAATGACGCGCAGCACGCGTTCTTCTTTGGCAAGCTCCTTGCCGGATGCATCGAGCGCGGTCATGACCACCGTGTATTTGCCTTTTTTCAGCGGAGCGGGCAGTTTGATGCGGGTGACTGCATGGGTATTGACCTTGGCCGCTTCGGAGCCCTGGGCTTTGAGCTGCGGCAGGCGGAATTCGATCTTGGCAGGTATCTGTTCCTTTTTCAGAAATTCTGCGCTGACCCGGTAGCCCCACGACAGTTCGCTTTCGCCTTCATACGCATAGACCGGCGGCGAGAAAAAGGCGGACGGCACCTGATAGGATGCGCGAATCCTGTTCGCTTCCTCTTCGCTGACTTCCTCCAGCTTCACATTCCGGAACGAGACCGTGCCGTCCACGAACGACAGCTGATAATAGACCTGCAGGCCGACCGCGTTCGGACGGGTCAGAAAGACATCCGAATGCGGATTGTAATCCAGAAACGTGGGTTTCAAACGCGCGATGTTGGCATAGACGATACTCTTGTTGTTTGCCGCGACCTGACGAATACGGAACGAGGCTACCCCTTTTTCCCCCTTGAAGGCGGATTTGATTTCAACCGAGGCGCGGTACCAGGTGTTCGGCTTCGCCGAGTAAACTTTGCTGGTCCAGACGACCCAGCTTTTTTCCGGGTTGCCCTTCATGGTCCGGTTCATGTTGGGGGGATTGTCGATCAGCACCGGACCCGCCGTGCAGGTGAACAGCGCCGCGGACGACAGCGCAAACAGTAGTTTCTTCATCATTTTATTCCTCCTTTATCAATATATCGTTTTCAGCGGAAATTGCCGTCCAGCTTGAAGCCGGTCTGTTTGGTGGTCTGGATGCTGCCTTCGCCCGCCATGACGTTGGCGAAGCCGTTGTGGCGGTATGATACCACGTAATTGCCCGA